>JAESGD010000005.1_pt1:875000-1075745 | contig 1075745 bp, 1029 predicted proteins | sample 9269581 | NCBI WGS metagenome assembly JAESGD01 (sample SAMN14515903, study PRJNA621661) | algae metagenome | isolation source: Cyanomargarita calcarea GSE-NOS-MK-12-04C and co-occurring heterotrophs from... | place: USA: Grand Staircase Escalante National Monument, Utah... | reverse complement strand
ACGGGCCTTCCGGTCTACAACTGATCGCGCCTTTCAAGCTGAGGGAGGCGCCGCTTTGCGTGCGCCTCCCGAGTGCGTTCAGACGGGCCGGCACCGGCCACACTTTTCCCAAGGCCTATACATGAGAGGGTCTCGTATTATGTCGACTGGCACGCGCCTGGCAGGGCTGCTGCTTCTCACCACGTCGCTCACCTTCCCGGTGATCGCGCACGCCCAGTCCGCCGAAGAGCAGCCGGCGGCGCAGACTGCCGACGAACTGGCAACCGAAGTCGAGGAGACCCCGCCCGAGGAGGAGCTCGAACAGTCCGATATTTCCGTCCCCGGCGGCGGGATCATCGTCACTGGCCGACGCAACCGTGATCCGGCGCGCAACTCGGGCCAGGTGCTTACCGTGCTCTCCGAAGCCGACATCGCCCGCACCGGCGAAGGCGACATCGCCGGTGCGCTCGGCCGGGTCAGCGGCCTCTCGCTCGTCGGCAATGGCCGCGTGTTTGTGCGCGGTCTGGGCGATCGCTATTCGCTCGCCCTGCTCAACGGCCTGCCGCTGCCAAGCCCCGAACCGCTCAGCCGCGTGGTGCCACTCGACATCTTCCCGACCAGCGTCATTTCGTCGTCGCTGGTGCAGAAGACCTATTCGGCCAACTTCCCGGGCGAGTTCGGCGGCGGGGTGATCAACCTCACCACCAAGGCGATCCCGACCGAGGACTTCCTCACCGTCAGCGTCGGCTTGAGCGGCGATACCGAAACCACCTTCGAGAATGGCCTCACCTATTTCGGCAGCCGCTGGGACACCTTCGGTTTCGACAACGGCAACCGCGATTTCCCGACCGCGCTGCAGGGGCTGATCAATAGCGGCACGCGCGTCAACGATGCACCGATCGACGTCCAGCGCCAGCTCGCCGGGCAGATCATGCCGCTCAACCTTGTCACCTTGCAGAAGAACGACAAGCTGCCGGCCAACTTCTCCGCCAACATCACCGGCGGCGCCTCGCTCGAAGTGGGTGACGGCAATTACCTCGGCCTGATCGCCACTGCGGGCATCACCAATTCGTGGCGCAACCGCTCGGTCATCAGCCAACAGTTCGGCGATGCCCAGGCCGGCGACATCATCTTCGATTCGAACACTTTCATCACCGATAACAAGGTGCTGGTGAACGGCCTCATCGGGCTGGGTCTCGACATCGGCGAGCACACCATCCGCTGGACCAACCTCTACATCCGCGACACCCTCAAGACCGCGCGTCTGGCGCAGGGCACAGACTTTTTCACTGACCGCGTTAACGGCTTCGATTTCCAGACCCAGCAGACCGGCTGGTTCGAACGTCAGCTGATGGATTCGCAGATCGTCGCCGAGTTTGAATTCGACAAGTTCGAGATCGATCTGCGCGGTGGCTATGCCCAAACCGATCGCGAGGCGCCCTACAACGCCATCGTGCCCTACATCCGCACCAACTTCCCGGTCGAGAGCGATCCGTTCGGCAACCAGTTCGTGGTCGATGTCGGCGCGCTGATCGGCGGCACCGAGCGTATCCAGGTCGGCTTTGAAGAGCTGACCGAAAAGCTGTGGTACGGCGGCGCAGACGTCTCCTACGAGGTGACCGACACGCTCAGCGTGACCGGAGGCTACGCCTACACCGACACCGACCGGCGTTCGACCTCGTTCATCATCCGTCCGCTGATCAGCTCGACTGCCGAGCTGACCACCGCGCTGCGCGCGCTGGGCCTGCGGCGTCCGGGCGACATCATTAACGGCGCAACGCTGGCGACCGATGCCAATGGCGTCGGTTTCTTCAACGTCACCGTGTCCGATCCGACCCCGTTCCCGGTGTTCGATGCGGCGCTGACGATCCACGCCGGCTACGGGATGCTGCGCTACACGCCGATCGATACGATCACGATCGAGACCGGTCTGCGTTACGAAGATGCGCTGCAAGTGGCCGCGCCCGATCCGGTGTTCGGCGGCGGCAATATCGCCAACCCGACCCGCATCGCCAACGACTACTTCCTGCCCTCGGCCACGATCACATGGCAGGCGATGGATGATCTGCAGGTGCGCATTGCCGCCTCGCAGACGATCGCCCGTCCGCAGTTCCGCGAACTGGTCGAACAGACCTACTTCGATCCGGAATCCAACCGCCGTTTCCGCGGGAACCCGTTCCTGCAGGATAGCGAACTGATCAACGCCGAAGCGCGCGTGGAATACTACATGGGCGGGCCGAACAAGGTCAGCCTTGCGGGCTTCTACAAGAAGATCGACAACCCGATCGAAAACTTCCTGATCACCGCGCCGGGGATCATCGAAACCAGCTATGCCAACGCGCCTTCGGCCGAGCTCTACGGGGCCGAGCTGGATGTGGGCTACGGCATTGATCTGTATGATTGGGGCGGGTTCTTTGAGACCAAGCAGTTCCTGATCCTCGCCAACTACACCTACACCCAATCGAGCATCACGGTGGGTGCAGCCGACCTGGCGCCGATCCCGGGTTCGCCCGGCCAGCCGGCCAGCCAGCTGTTTGACGATGGCGCGCCGCTGGTGGGCCAGTCGGACCACGTCGCCAACCTCTCGCTCGGCATCGAGGATACCGAGAAGGTGCAGCAGTTCACGGTTCTGCTCAATTATGCGAGCGAGCGCGTGACCCTGCGCGGCGGCGCGCTGCCCGACGTGGTCGAGGAACCGGGCCTGACGGTCGACATCGTGGCGCGTTCCGAGCTCAATCTTGGCGGCCTGCCGCTGGAGCTGAGCTTCGAGGCCCGCAACCTGTTCGGCCGCGACAATTTCGAGTTCCAGGAAGTGAACGGCAACCGCGCCGAGCTCAACACCTTCCAGGTCGGCACCAGCTTCGCGCTGGGGGTGAAGGCTTCGTTCTGATTGGAGGCGCGGCCCCTCCGGGCCGCGCCATCCTCGCCCACACGGCCTGACGGCCGCATCGCTGCGGGCGGCCCGTCGGCCACGCGGCGATGCGCGTCAAACTTGCTCTAAGCCACGAAGTTGGGATGCGCTGTTCCGGACCCGCAGGGTCCGCAAGCGCGAACGCGCGCCCGCAGCGAAGCAGCCTTCAGGCTGCGGGAGCGAGGATTTCGCACGGCGGAGGCGGTGCGGACCACAAGGACTCCCCCTTCAACTCAGATCGAAAACATACCCCAGCGAGCGCACCGTGCGCAGCGGATTGCCGCCGCCCGCCGACTTGATCGCGCGGCGCAGCCGGCCGACCCAGACATCGACAGTGCGCTCGTCGATTGCGGGTTCGCGCTTGCCCAGCCCGCTGATCAGATCCTCGCGCGTCAGCACGCGGTTCGGGTTCTCGGCGAAGAACCGCAGCAGGCGGAATTCGTTGGGCCTGAGCGGGATCGGCTCGCTGTTCCAGCGCGCCTGCAGCGCCGCCATGTCGATGCTCAGCGCGCCCGCCTCGAACCGGCGGGTGGCATGGCGTTCGGCCCCGCGTGATTGCAGCGCCAGCACCCTATCAAGCACCGCAGTACGATCGAGCGGGCCGATTACATAGTCATCCGCGCCCGCACGCAGCGCGCGGCGACGATCCTCGGCGTCGTCTTCCTCCAGCACCATCGTGACATGGGCATCGGCGGTGCGCGGATCAGCGCGCAAGCGGCGGCAGAGCTCCAGCCCGGCGATATCGGGCATCACCCAGTCGACAAAGGCCCACATCGGCCCCTCGACCAACCGCCGCGGTCCTTCCGACCCGAGCCGGTCGAAGGTGAAGCGCCGCTGATCATGCACGAAATCATCAAGGCTTTCGCCAAGCTCACTCGTCAGGAAGATATTGACGACATCCATGTTCGCTGTGCCCCGGTTCGGGGCCGGATTTGGCGCAGTGGTGTGACGCGTTTGTGACTGGATTGCAGCATGATGTAACAATTCGCCCGGCGCCGGGCGTGACCTATCAGGTCAGCAGCGAAACCTGGTCCATCGCCGGCATCGGCATCCCCATGCCGGTCGGGAACTTGGGGCGATAGGGCGCCTCGATCGCGGCGATTTCCTCGGGCGAAAGCGCGATGTCGAGCGCGCGCACGGCATCGGCGATATGGCCCGCGCGGGTCGCCCCGATGATCGGAGCGGCGACCTGCGGTTTGGTGAAATGCCATGCGAGGCCAAGGCTCGCCATCGCCTCCCCGCGCGCGGCGGCCAGCGCCGCCAGCGCATCGATCACCGCGCGGTCGGCCTCGTCCTCCGCCTTGTAGAGCGCCTTGCCGACCACGTCGGTGGCGCTGCGCACCGTGCTCTCGCCAAACGGACGGGTCAGCCGCCCGCGTGCAAGCGGGCTCCACGGGATCACGCCCACGCCCTCGGCACCGCACAGCGGCAACATCTCGCGCTCCTCCTCGCGGTAGAGCAGATTGAGCTGGTTCTGCATCGCAATGAACCGCGTCCAGCCATTGGCCCGCGCCACCTCCTGCGCCTTCGCAAACTGCCACGCATACATCGAGGACGCGCCGATATAGCGCGCCTTGCCCGCCTTCACGATGTCGTGCAGCGCCTCCATCGTCTCCTCGATCGGGGTGTGATCGTCCCAGCGGTGGATCTGGAACAGGTCGACGTAATCCATGCCAAGGCGCACAAGGCTGTCATCGACCGCCGCGAACAGCGCCTTCCTCGACAGCCCGCCGCAATTGGGGGCGTTGCGCCACACGCCGAAGGCCTTGGTGGCGACCACGATCTCGTCGCGCCGGGCCATCTCGCGCAGCAGCTTGCCGGTGATCTCCTCCGAAGTGCCGCCCGAGTAGATGTTGGCGGTATCGAAGAAGTTGATCCCCGCTTCCAGCGCCTCACGGAAGAACGGCCGCGCGGCGTCTTCATCCAGCAGCCAGTCGCCGTGCCAGCCCTTGGACGTGTCGCCATAGGACATGCAGCCGAGGCACAGGCGCGAGATGGTGAGGCCGGAAGCCCCAAGGCGGGTGAATTGCATCATCGATTGTCCTGATTACGCGGCTGCGCGCCGCTGTTGGAGACACATGAGACACTGTCCAGAACCGGAAAACCGCCCCACCCGAAACGCGCTGTTCTCACGCATAGGCTTTGCACGTTCATGGCGCGTAGGAAAGGCCGCTCAGCCGAGCGTCAGACCCCCGTCGACCACCACCGTCTGCCCAGTGATATAGGCGCTCAAGGGCGAGGCAAGGAAAAGCGCGGCGCCGGCCATGTCCTCGGGCGTGCCCATGCGGCGCAGGGGGATCGCCTTGAGGGTCGCTTCCAAGCGTTCGGGGTGATCGGTGGTCACGCTGGTCAGCTTGGTCGGCACCAGCCCCGGGGCGATGCCGTTGACCCGGATGCCGTCGCGCGCCCAGGCCTCGCCCAGCGTCTTGGTAAGGCTCGCCGCGCCCGCCTTCGATGCCGCATAGGCGGGCGTGCCGATGGTCGATTTGAACGCCGCGACGCTGGAGACGATGATGATCGCGCCCTTGGCTTGGCTCAGCGCGGGGTGGAAGGCGCGCGCGGCGTCCATCACCGAATTGAGGTTGATGTCCACCACCGCATCCCAGCCCTCGCGGGTGAATTCCTGCCGCCCGTAACGCACGGTGCCTTGCGAGAGCACGAGCACATCCACCGCGCCGATCCCGCCCGCCAGCCGGTCCGCCGCATGGCGGTCGGTGAGGTCAAGCTGGCGGTAATCGAGGCCGGTGAAGTCCGAATCCTCGGCCTCGAGATAATCGCCCGCATCAGGCCGCGTGCCGGTGACAGTGACGCTTGCGCCCCGCTGGCGGAACCCGTGGGCGATGCCGTTGCCGATCCCGCTCGACCCGCCGATGACGAGGACGCGTTTGCCGGTGAAGTCGAGGGGGTCGGTCATGGCTTATCGCTCTGCATAAAGCCCCTTCCCTTGAGGGAAGGGGTTGGGGTTGGGTGTTCGACAGTCGATAGGGCAGTCCCCCCACCCCCGACCCCTCCCCACGGGGAGGGGAGACACTGGCCTCAAATACTCCGCGAGATCACTTCCTTCATGATCTCGTTGGTGCCGCCGAAGATCCGCGTCACGCGCGCGTCGCGCCACAGGCGGGCGATGGCGTATTCGTTCATGTAGCCCGCCCCGCCGTGGAGTTGCAGTGAGGCGTCGCACAGTTCCCATTGCAGGTCGGTGTGCCACAGCTTGGCGGCGGAGGCCTCGGCGGTGGTGAGTTCGCCGGCGAGGTGCTTCTTGATCGCCCAGTCGAGATGCGCCCAGCCCACCTGCAGCTTGGCCTTCAAATCCGCGAGCGTGAACTTGGTGTTCTGGAATTCGAACACGGTCTTGCCGAAAGCCTTGCGGTCCTTGGTGAAGGTGACCGCCTCGTCAAACGCGCGCTGCGCCGCCGCCTGCGCGCCGACCGCGATGCCGAGGCGTTCCTGCGGCAGCTCTTCCATCAGGTGCACAAAGCCCATGCCTTCCGCGCCCAAGATATTGGTCATCGGCACGCGGCAATCGTTGAAGAACAGCTCGGAGGTGTCGGCGGCGTGCTGGCCGATCTTGTCGAGATTGCGCCCGCGCTCGAAGCCGGGGGTGTCGGCGTCGACCAGCACGAGGCTGATGCCCTTCGATCCCAGCTCGGGATCGGTCTTGGCGACCACGATCACGCAGTCGGCGTTCTGGCCGTTGGTGATGTAGGTTTTGGAGCCGTTGATGACGAGGTGATTGCCGTCCTTCTTGGCGGTGGTGCGGATGCCCTGAAGGTCGGAGCCCGCGCCCGGCTCGGTCATGGCAATCGCGGTGATGATGTCGCCGCTGACCATGCCGGGGAGATACTTGGCGCGCTGCTCGGGGTTGCCGAGGCGCTCGAAATAGTTGGCGGTGATGTCGTTCTGGAGCGTGAAGCCCGCCGACGAGCCGAGGTAGGAGAGCTCCTCGGTCAGCACGCAGTTGAAGCCGAAATCGAGGCCGAGACCGCCGTTCTCCTCTTTCACCGTCATGCACAGCATCCCGGCGTCGCCCATCTTCTTCCAGACGTCGCGCGGGACGATGCCATTGGCTTCGTGCTCGTCCATGTGCGGGGTCAAGTGCTCGGCGAAGACCTTGCGGACAGTGTCGCGGAAGGCCTCGTGGTCTTCGTTATAGGCGGTGCGATAGGAGGTCGCGAGCATCGGGGTGTCTCTCCGGCGGAAGGGTTTTGATTTGAGACGATAGAGCCGCGCGCGGGGGTAGTGGTCAAGCGCGAAAGTGGGGGTGATGGAGCCCCAGCGACTTGCGCCCTTAATCTTTTCACGCGGTTTCGCGGGTCTCGCTTTTTAATACCGCGATCCTGACAGTGGCGATTAATGAGCCCCAAAATAATGAGCTTAGGAAGCGTCCCAGATAGGTCATTGATGTCGGGCTACGATCAAGGGATTCGCTAACGACCCATGTGTAAACAACTGTCAAGACACCAGCAGCCAACGCTACTTGATATGGTCGATTGAAGGCCATTCCTATCATCAATATCGCAACCAGAAACAGCGGATCGCGAGTGGTGGCGGACCCTAGGGCCGCCCCGAAAAGCAATCCTGATGGTCCGTGATCAAGGGCTACGGCAACTGCCAGCCAAACTATTATGCTGCCAACAAGGGCGAGAAACCATCTCAACATCCGACCGCTCCGCACTGGACCACGCACCTAAATGATCGTGACAGTTACGCCGACTATGGACAAGTTTCGGATGCAAGGCTCTACGCCGCCGATAGACCGTCATCCCAGCGAAAGCTGGGACCTAGGGCGGCAAGCGCTGCACCTAGAGGCCCTAGGCCCCAGCTTTCGCTGGGGTGACAGGAGGGTTTGCTAAGTAACTTTCCCTCGTCTTCCCGGGCTTGACCCGGGATCCCGCTTCTTCCTTGCGTCAGGCAAAAAGGCATCGGGACCCCGGATCAAGTCCGGGGAGACGTTAGGACTTACCCCACAAACGCGCGTTCGATCACGAACTGGCCGGGCTTGTTGTTCGCGCCCTCTTCGAACCCGCGGCGTTCCAGATCGGCGGCGTGGTCCTTGATCATCGCCATCGATCCGCACAGCATCACGCGGTCTTCATCGGGCACGAAGCGCTGCGGGCCCTTGGATTGTTCAAACAGGCGGCCATCGTCGATCAGCGCCTGAATGCGGCCCTGCGTGCGGAAGGGTTCGCGGGTCACGGTGGGGACGTAGATCATCTTCGCGCGGTCTTCGTCTTCGAGCAGCGGGTCGCCTTCGAGCTTGCTTTCGAGCAGCTCGCGATAGGCAAGCTCGTTCACGTTGCGCACCGAGTGGACGACGATCACTTCCTCGAACATCCCGTAAACCTCGGGATCGCGCACGAGGCTCATGAAGGGCGCGAGGCCGGTGCCGGTCGAGAGCATGAAGAGCCGCTTGCCCGGCAGCAGCGCATCGGTGACGAGCGTGCCGGTCGGCTTCTTGCCGAGATAGATCGGATCGCCGACCTGAATGTGCTGGAGGCGCGAGGTCAGCGGGCCATCCTGCACCTTGATCGAGAGGAATTCGAGCTCCTCGTCATAGCTCGGCGAGGCGACCGAATAGGCGCGCAGCAGCGGCTTGCCGTTGTCACCCGGCAAACCGATCATCACGAATTCGCCCGAACGGAAGCGGAAGCTCGCCGGGCGCGTCATCTTGAGCGTGAACAGCCCCTCGCACCAGTGGTGGACATAGGTGATGGTCTCGACAGAGAGCGCCGCGCTTTCGGTGAACTGGTCGCGGGTCAGAGTGGGCTGGTTCAAGAGAGGCCTCGGATACAGGGGTGCGCGGCCCGGAAGGGGCGGCAGGATCGGGGGCGCAAATGAACGAACACCGCGCCCCCTTCAAGACAGTTTAGTGATAAGGCCTGAAAGCGCGCCTTGATCAGACGCAAATCAGTTCCAGCCCGCGCGGTCGAATATCTTTACCGCCTCGGCCTGACCCTTGCCGATTTCCGCGGCGTTCAGCGTGTCCGCCTTGAAGGCGCCCAACTGCTCGACCGCCGAATTGGCCTTGAGCCCGACGCTGGCCGGATATTCGTTGTTGCCATCGGCAAAGTAACGCTGGGCGCTTTCCGAGGTGAGGTATTCGAGGAACTTGATTGCGTTCTCGCGGTTGGGTGCGGTCTTGACCATGCCTGCGCCGCTTACATTGACGTGGGTGCCGGTGGTGGCCTGATCGGGGAAGATCACGCCGACCGCATCGAAGATCGCCTTGTCCTTGGCCTCGCCCCCGGCATAGCGCGCGAGGTAGTAAGTGTTGACGATCGCAATGCGGCACTGGCCCGCCGCCACCGCCTCGATCATCGCGGTGTCGTTGCCTTGGGGTGCCTGCTTGAAGTTGGCGACCACGCCCTTGGTCCACTTTTCGGCATCGGCCGCGCCCTTGTGCGCGATGATGCTGGAGAGCAGCGAGATGTTGTAGATGTTCGAGGACGAGCGCACGCAGATCTGCCCCTTCCACTTGGGGTCGGCCAGATCGGCGTAATTGGCGAGGCCCTGCGGGGTGCCTGCGGCCTTGTTGTAAATGATGATCCGCGCGCGGGTCGAAAGGCCGAACCACAGCCCCTCGGGGTGGCGCAGGTGGGCCGGGATGCGTTCCTTCAGCACCGCCGAATCGACCGCGCCGAACACGCCCGCTTCCTCGGCGCGCCACAGGCGTCCGGCATCGACCGTGATGAGGATGTCGGCGGGGCTGAATTCGCCTTCGGACTGGATGCGCTCGATCAGCGCGTCGGCATCGGCTTCGATGCGGTTGACCTTGATCCCGGTCTGCTTGGTGAAGTCCTCGTAGAGCGCCAGATCGGTGTCGTAATGGCGCGAGGAATAGAGGTTCACCTCGCCAGCATTGGCCGGGGCATCGCCTTCGCCGGGGGTTTCGGAGCAGGCCGCGACAGCAACGCAAGCGGCCAGGGCGAGGAGCAGTTTCTTCATGGGAGAGGGAATCCTGTTACAAGTTGCGAATGACTTGCAATATTATCTCGCCCCAATCAAGGCCAATCTGCAAGCCCTATCCGCGTGCGCCCTCGCCCCTGACAAACGCCCGCACACTCTCGGGGTCAGGGATAACGCTGTAGGTCTTGTCCGGATCGACCGGCAGCGCGGTCTCGACCGTTATCGCCGCCCCGTCTGCGCCTTCGAGCAGCACCCGCTTGCGCGCGCCCAGCGGATGCACATCGCGCACCCGGCACCCGCGAGCGTCAGCCACCGGCACCAGCCGGTCTGCCTGAACCAGCAGATCGAACGCCGCGCTGTCAGGCAGATCGCCGATCAGGCTGGCGAGGGGCCACAATCCGAATGGGGTATCGAGCCCTTCAGCGGCAGACGCACTGGCAATTACCTGCGCCCCGCTGAAAATCGCGCCGACCGAGGCGGTGGCAGGCGCGTGGTGAAGCTCCTCAGGCGTGCCGAACTGGATGATCCGCCCGCCTTCCATCACCGCGATGCGGTCGGCGATATCGAGCGCCTCGGCCGGATCATGGGTGACCAGCACCACGGTCGCACCCGCCTCGCGCAGCAGGATGCGGCAATCGCGGCGTAGCTTGCGGCGCAGCACGATGTCGACGCTGGCGAAGGGCTCGTCCATCAGCAGCACCCGCGGCTCAGGCGCCATGGCTCTGGCAAGCGCGGCGCGCTGTTGCTGCCCGCCCGAAAGCTCGTGCGGATAGCGCCCGCCCATGCCCGCCAGCCCGACCCGCGCCAGCCAGCTCTCCGCCTCGCCGCGCCGCTCTTTGGGAAGGCCGAAGGCGACATTGGCGGCGAGCGTCATATGCGGAAACAGCGCGCCATCCTGGAACACCAGCCCCACCGGACGCGCTTCAGGCGGAGGACTGCGGCCCGCGTCCGCCAGAACCTCACCGCCGAGCAGGATCTCGCCCTGCTGCACCCTGAGCAAGCCCGCCGCCAGTCCGAGCAGAGTTGACTTCCCGCAACCCGACGCGCCAAGCAGGCACGTGATCTCTCCCGCCGGCGCGCTGAGGCTGATGTCCTCCAGCGCCCGGACCTGACCGTATGCATGGGCAATATGACGAAATTCGAGGCTCAATGTTCGATCCTGCCGCCGCGGCGCGGGAATTGCCGGTGAGCCGCCTTAGGCAATTTGCAGCCGGAGAGGCAAGCTCGGGTGCGGGCGCGGGCGCGGGCGCTCCGCTGCAATGGTCCCTCGCCGCGCTCGCCATCGCCGCGCTGGCGGGCCTGCCGATTGCTGCGATCCTGTGGTCCGCTCTCGCCGGAGACGGCGCGGCGCTGGCCGATCTGGCGCGCACGGTGCTGCCGACCTACATCGCCAACACGCTGCTGTTGATGCTGCTGGCGGGCGGGTTTGCGGCGATCACCGGCACCGGCTGCGCCTGGCTGATTACCGCCACCCGCTTTCCCGGGCGCGCTGTGCTGAGCTGGGCGCTGGTGCTGCCGCTGGCGGTGCCGGCCTATATCGCGGCCTATATCTATGCCGATATGCTCGACTTTGCCGGGCCGGTGCAGAGCGGCTTGCGCAGTGTCATGGGCTGGGGGCCGCAGGATTACACGCTGCCGCAAATTCGCTCGCTGGGCGGCGGCGCGCTGGTGCTGGGGCTGGTGCTCTATCCTTACGTCTATCTGCTCGCCCGCACCGCCTTTGCCACGCAGAGCCTCACGCAGTTCCGCGCCGCGCGCAGCCTTGGCGCAGGGCCGGCGCGCGCGTTCCGCTCTGTCGCCTTGCCCGCAGCACGCCCCGCCATCGCCGGCGGCCTCGCGCTGGTGCTGATGGAGGTGCTCGCGGACTTCGGCGTGGCCGAGTATTTCGCCATCCCCACCTTCTCGACCGGGATCTTCCGCAGCTGGCTGGCGATGGGCGACAAGCCCGCCGCGCTGAAACTCGCGGCGATCATGCTGCTGTTCGTGATCGCGCTGGTCGCCATCGAGGCCGCCACCCGGCAGGGTCGCAGCGACAGCCGCGACGGGCTGGCAATGCGGGCAGGCGAAGAGCCGCTGGTGGCGCTCTCGCCATTAGGCAAGGCGCTGGCGCTGCTGGCCTGCCTTGTCCCGGTGTTGCTCGGCTTCGTGCTGCCAGCGTTCTATCTGGCGGTGATGGCGCTGAGCGATACAGCGCAGGCCGCCGCGGGCGATCTTGCCACCTATGCGCGCGGCAGCCTGTGGCTCGGCGTGGCCACCGCGAGCCTGTGCCTTGTCACCGCGCTGCTGCTCGCCTTTGCCCGTGCGCGATCGGGCACGGGCTTGACCTCAGGGGCGATCAGGCTGGCGACCCTCGGATATGCCCTGCCCGGCGCGCTGCTGGCCGTCGGCCTGCTCGCCCCGCTTGGCATCCTCGATCAGAGCCTCACGCGCTTTGCCCGCGATAGTCTGGGCTGGAGCGGTGGGCTGCTGCTGACGGGCACCTCCGCGATCCTCGTCTATGCGCTGTCGGTGCGGTTCCTGACGGTCGCCTATAACAGCGTTAGCGGCGGGCTGTCGCGGATTCCGCCGGGGCTCGATTCGGCGGCACGCTCGCTCGGCGCGGGGCCGGGGCGGGTGCTGGCGCGGATCTATGCCCCGCTGCTTGCCCCCAGCCTTGCCGGCGCCGCCGCGCTGGTGTTCATCGATACCCTGCGCGAACTGCCCGCCACGTTGATCCTGCGCCCCTTCAACCTCGAAACGCTGGCCACCCGCACCTATCGCCTCGCCAGCGACGAGCGGCTGATCGAGGCGTCCATCCCCGCGCTGATCCTTCTCGCAGCAGGGCTGCTACCGGTGCTTTTGCTGAACCGGCTGGGGAAGCGTTGAGGCGATAATCTGCGAAAATCTGTCAGGCGGGCTTGTCACGCAGGCTTGTCCAACGCCGCCGGAACGTCCACAAGACTCCACACATGGCACGCTTCCCCTTCTCCGCAATCGTCGGTCAGGACGAGATGAAACTCGCGCTGCTGATCGCCGCTGTCGATCCCAGCATTGGCGGGGTGATGGTGTTCGGCGATCGCGGCACGGGCAAGTCCACCGCCGCGCGCGCGCTCGCCAGCCTGCTCCCGCCGATCATGGCGGCAGACGGCTGCCCTTATGGCGCCTCGAAAGAGGATCAGGCGCGCTATCCGGGCGTGTGCGGCACCGGCAAGATGGTGAAACGCGCGGTGCCTTTCGTTGATATGCCGCTCGGCGCGACGGAAGACCGCGTGATCGGCAGCCTCGACCTCGAACGCGCGCTGCGATCGGGCGAGAAGGCGTTTGAGCCCGGCCTGCTGGCCAAGGCGCATCGCGGGTTCCTGTATATCGACGAGATCAACCTGCTCGAAGATCACCTCGTCGATCTGCTGCTCGATGTCGCCGCCTCGGGCGAGAACGTGGTGGAGCGCGAAGGCCTCTCGGTGCGCCACCCGGCGAAGTTCGTGCTGATCGGCAGCGGCAACCCGGAAGAGGGCGAATTGCGTCCGCAGCTGCTCGATCGCTTCGGGCTGTCGGTCGAAGTGCGCAGCCCCAAGGATATCGAGGTGCGGATCGCGATCATGCGCCTCGTCGCCGAGAACGAGCGCGATCCCGAAAACTTCGCGGCGCGCTGGGCGGGCGAGGACGAGAAAATCCTCAAGCGCGTCGCCAAGGGCAAGGCGCGGCTTGCCAAGCTTGAGGCAGGCGATGATGTGCTGCGCGATGCGGCCGAGCTGTGTCTGGCGGTGGGCGCGGATGGCCTTCGCGGCGAGCTCACCTTGATGCGCGCCGCGCGTGCGCTGGCGGCACTGGACGGAGCCAAGAGCGTCACCCGCAAGCACCTGATCGCGATTGCGCCCTTGGCACTGCGGCACCGCTTGCGCCGCGATGTGCTGGACGAGACCGGATCGACGGTGCGCATCACCCGGGCGATTGCCGAGCTGTTCAGATGAACCCGCCGCCAGCCGCCGACCCGCTCGATGATGCGGTGATCGCGGCCCGCCTGTTCCTCCTCGCCCCCCTACTGTTTCGCGGCATGGTGCTGCGCGGCGCAAGCCCTGCGCGCGAGGCGCTGGTGGCGGCGCTGGCGGAGCACATCACACTCAGGCGCATGCCCGGCCATGTCGATGACGAGCGGCTGCTCGGCGGAATTGATCTGGCCGCGAGCCTCTCGGCCGGCAAGCCGATCCGCCAGACCGGGCTGATCGAGGAAGCCGCTGGCGGCGCGCTGATCGCTGGCATGGCCGAGCGGATGGATAGCGGGATTGCCGGGCGGCTGGCGCAGGCCTTGGACGAAGGCGGCGCGGCGCTGGTGCTGCTGGATGACGCGACCGAAGCCGACGAGGCCCCGCCTGTCAGCCTCTCCGAACGCCTCGCCTTTGCCTGCGACCTTGCCCATTCGCGGCGCTGGCAGGGGGTGGAACTGGCTCCAGCTGCGGGCCGCCTCGCCGATGTCGCGCCGCTGGATGACGATGCGCTCAAGGCGCTTGCCGCCACCGCCGCCATGCTCGGGGTCGAGAGCCTGCGGGCGCTGATCTTTTCAGGGGAAGCCGCGCGCGGGCTTGCGGCACTGGAGGGACGCACCACCGCCAGCAAGGCCGATCTGACAGGCGCAGTGCGACTCGTGCTCGCCCCGCGCGCCACGCGGCTGCCGCCGCAGGACAGCGAAGAGCCGCCGGAAGACAACCAGCCGCCCCCGCCTCCCGATGGCGAGCGCGACAATTCCGAGGACTCCGACCGTCAGCAGCAGGAACCCGACCTCTCCGAAATCCTCGTCGAGGCGGCCAAGGCGGCGATCCCGGCAGGCCTGCTCGAAAGCCTCGCACAGGGCAAAGCGCCGCGCCGTTCATCGAGCAGCGGCACCGGACAGAAGCGCAAGGCCGCCACGCGCGGCAAGCCGCTGGGCGCGCGCCCCGGAATGCCGCGCGGCGGGGCCAAGCTGGCGCTGATCGACTCCTTGCGCGCTGCCGTTCCGTGGCAGGCCGTCCGGCGCAAGGAACTCGGGCAGGCACAGGCCGCCGATGCCCCCATCATCATGCGCAAGGAAGACCTGCGCATCCGCCGCTTTGAAGAACGCGCCGCCCGCGTCACGATCTTTGCGGTCGATGCCAGCGGCTCGGCAGCAGCGGCGCGGCTGGCCGAGGCCAAGGGCGCGGTCGAACTGATGCTGGGGCAGGCCTATGTCACCCGCTCGGAAGTCGCGCTGGTCGCCTTTCGCGGCGAGCAGGCCGAATTGCTGCTGCCCCCCACCCGCTCGCTCACCCGTGCGCGCCGTAGCTTGGCCGAACTGCCCGGCGGCGGCGGCACGCCGCTAGCGATGGGCCTCAACGCCGCGCGCGAAGTGGCCGAGGCCGTGATCGCACGCGGACGCAGCGCCGCGCTGGTGATCCTGACCGACGGGCGCGCCAATATCGCCGCCGATGGCTCGCCCGGCCGTCCGCAGGCCAAGCTCGACGCCGAGGCCGCAGCCAAGGCGATCTACGCGCGCGGGATTGATGCGCTGGTGGTCGACATCTCGGCCCGCCCCGGCCCCGAAGGCGCAGACCTCGCTCGCGCGCTGGGCGGCCGCTTCCTCGCGCTGCCCCGCGCCGATGCCCGGATGATTCAGGCCGCAATCAACGCCGCCCAGCCCGCTGTGCCCGCATGAGCCGGCTCGACTGGAACCGCGAAGGCCTGATCTGGCCGCACCGCGAGGCGAGCAGCTTTGTCACCTCGGGCCGCGCCCGCTGGCATGTGCAGCAGATGGGTTCCGGCCCGCCGCTGCTGCTGCTTCACGGCACCGGCGCTTCGGTCCATTCGTGGCGCGGGCTGATGCCATTGCTGGCGCAGACCCACACCGTGATCGCCCCTGATCTGCCGCGCCACGCCTTCACCACCGGACACGATGCCTATGCGATGAGCCTGCCCGCGATGGCGGGTGAGATTGCAGGGCTGCTCAAAACACTGAACGTCGAAACGGCCGCGATCATCGGCCATTCGGCGGGTGCGGCGATCGCGCTGCAATTGGCGCTCGATCACGGTTTTGCAGGGCCAATCGTGGGGCTGAGCGCTGCGCTGCGTCCCTTCCCCGGACCCTTCGCGCAGATCTTCCCGGCGGTCGCCAAAGCGCTGTTCATCAACCCGCTGGTGCCGCGCATCTTTGCCAATACGGTCGACCTTACCGGCGGCGCGGGGCGGTTCCTGTGGCGATCGACCCATTCGCGGATCGAGCCCGAAGGCCTCGCCTGCTATCGCACGCTGCTGAAGCACCCCGGCCATGCCGGCGGCGCGCTGGCGATGATGGCCAACTGGGATTTGCCAGGCTTGCGTGAGCGAATGGGCAGCGCCCGCAACCCCGTGCTGCTGGTGCATGGCGAAAGCGATCCGGCGATCCCGCTCGCCTGGGCGCGCGATGCGCAAGGCTGGCTTGCCGACGCGCGGCTGGACGTGCTGCCCGGTCTCGGCCATCTTGCCCACGAGGAAGCCCCGGAGAAGGTGGCCGCGCAGATTGCCCCCTTCCTGACGCAGCACGGCTAGGAGCACATAATGGGCGATATGGGCTGGATCGAGATCGTCTTGTTCTACGGCATCGCGATCGGCGTTGGCGTGTGGCAGTGGCTCAAGATGGACCGGATGCTCAAGAAAACCCGCGCCGAACGCGAAGCGAAGGAAGCGGCAGAGCGCGAGAGCGACCCGCCTGCCTGACTGCGGTTACGATGGCACCTTGTCCGCCGCATCCATCTGAAATTCTGACCGATCCCGGCGTGGCCATCCGTCAGGGGTAAGATCGGCTAGTCAAATCGACAATTGTTAGCGGTTGCATCGCTCCCCACGCTCCAATCGATTGATTATCAGGAGCAAAGCCATCCCTACTCAAAACCGCAGAGTCTTCATCAAGCGGCGTCCTGATGGAATGCCGGTCCTCGATGATTTCGGGATCGAAAGCGCGGCCCTTGGCGATGTTGCGGCCGGAATGGTGGTCGCAAGGGTCGATACGCTGTCGATCGACGCCTGGATTCGCACGACCTTGAGCGATGCAGGGATGCACGAGACGGCGGCGTTGGGAGAGACCATTCCGGCGCTCGGTGTCGGCCAGATTGTCGAATCCAACAGCCCCGATCTGGCGGTGGGTGACTGGGTCTACGGCATGTTATCAGCGCAAACCCATGCGCTGGTGCCTGCGGCGGGATTGCGCAAGCTCGACGTCCAGGCAGGGATGTCGCCAAGCGATTATGCCGGGCCGCTCCACGTCGCGGGCGGCATCACGGCATGGGTCGGCCTGATCCGCGTGGCGCAGGTTCAGGCGGGCGATGTCGTCGTCGTTTCCGGCGCAGCGGGCGCAGTAGGTTCAGTGGTGGTGCAATTGGCCAAAGCGCGCGGCGCCCGCGTTATCGGCATTGCCGGAGGCCCTGCGAAATGCCGCTATCTGGTCGAAACGCTCGGCGCCGATGTCGCGATTGATTACAAGAACGGCAGTCTTGCAGAGCAACTGGCCGAGGGCGCCCCTGATGGCGTTGATGTGTTCTTCGACAATGTCGGCGGCGAAACGCTCGATATCGTGCTCGATAATCTCGCACCAGCCGGCGGTCGGATCGCGATTTGCGGGGCCATCTCGCAATACCAGAACCTCGACGATGTCCGCGGGCCGAAACTCTACCTGCGTCTGGCAGAGCGCAATGCGATGATGAAAGGCTTCGTCGTCAGCTATTACGAGGCCGATTTCGGCGAGGCGATGGCGGAGATTTCAGGGCTGATGCGAGCCGGGAAGCTGACCTTGCCCGAGCACGTTGTCAGCGGGATCGACCACTTCCCGGATGCCTTGCTGATGCTGTTCGATGGCAGCCATCTGGGCAATCTGGTGGTGAAGCCCTGACGCTGCGCAAACGGGCCTTACCTTTGCGGCCTAGCGGGCTTTTCGCGGCATCCGGTAAGGCAGCATGAACTGCACCAGCGGCGAGGAAAATCGCCGCATGTCGAGGCTTTCCTGCACCGTCACCACTTCCTCGCCCATGAACCGCGAGGCGAGTTCGCTGCGGGCGTAGAACGGCGTGTCCTCCCACGTCCGGCGCACTTCGGCGACGCCGATGTCGGAGCGGGTGCGGCGATCGACCCGCCATTTGCTTGGGCTCAGGTGCGCAATCGGCGGCAGTTCGACCGGCTCGGGCACGCCTTGCGCGTCGAACCGGAGCGCGCTGGCAAACAGCGACCCATCGCCGCGCTCGCCTTCGTAACACACCAGCGCGCCCTCGCTGAGATGCGCGCGTGACCAGTGCCAGGTGTTGAAGCCCTTCTCTAACGGCTCGCTGCCGCGGTTGTGATCGAGATAGGCCTTGCCGCTCCATGAGATGTCCGGCGAGGTCATCTCCACCTCGATCCGTGCGCGCGGAGCGAGGCAGTGCCAGATGTGGTTCTCAGCCCCGTCGAGCGCGAAGGCCACGCGGTTCAGCGCCTCGGGGAACACCCGCACGCGGCCCACCACCGGGCGCTGCCACGGCACGAACAGGCGGGAATCGCCTTCAACAATGTCGATGATGAGCGCCTCGCCGTCCCAGCGCACTGCGCTCGGCCCGATCACGAGGTTGCTGGCATCACGCTCCACTGCGCCGCTGCCGCGCTCGGTCATCACCCAGCGATGTTGCGGGCCGTAGAGCGCCACGTTGAGCGAGGAATGGTTCAGCGGATCGCCCCGCCCGCTCTTCTTGTAATAGGGCGAGAACACCGAGCCCAGAAAGGCGATGATTGTCAGCCCGTGCTGCCCGTCGTCGCTGATCGCGTCGACATACCACCAGGAATAGCCGCCCGCGGGGATGTCCTCGTCGAAGCGAGGTCCTTCGCGATCACCCGCGCTGCCAGCTGCCCGGACAAGGCTGCCATAGGGACGCCGGCCGCCGGATGGGTCGCCCCGCCCGTGCAGTAAAGCCCCTTCAGCCGCGTCTTGGGCCCTTGCCTCTGGAAAGAGGCCGCCCAGCCGTGTGACGCCCTGCCATAAAGAGCGCCGCCCGTGGCCGGGAACAGTCCCTCCCAGTCCTGCGGGGTCATGAGCTGATGCGGCAGCGGCTCCTCCAGCGTGAGACCGCAGCGTTTCAGCGTGGCCATCATGTTTCGGGTGCATCGCTCTCTCTCCTCGGACGAATAGTGGTGAACGTCTCCATTGGCGGGGGCGTTGACGATGATCTGGATGCGCTCGCGTCCCTGTGGGCGCGGCGCGTGTTCGCCTGCGCCGCGATCCATGGCGCAGACATAGACGGTAGGATCGGACGGCGGCTGACCGCTGGCGATCTCGCGGAACTCGCGCGCGTAATCGGGCGAGAAGAACACGTTGTGGTGGCTGAGTTCAAAGCCGTCGGTCCGCGTGTGCGCATACCAGACGAGCGCCGAAAGCGAGCGTTTGGCGGGCGGGATGGCTGGCACCGCGCGGGTGGCATCCGCGCCAAAGCGCCCCGTTGCCAACGCGCCCGGATCGCCGTTGCAGATCACGATGTCGGCTGCGATCACCTCGCCGCTTGCCAGTTTCACGCCGCTGGTGCGGGCCTTGGTGGTGAGAATTTCCGCGACCGGCACGCTGGTGCGCACCCTTGCGCCCTGCCGTTCGGCAAGTGTCGCGATGGCCTTGGCGAGCGCATGGATCCCGCCGTCGATCAGCCACACGCCGCGCGCCTCGACATCGGCGATCAGCATCAGCGTGGCCGGCGCGGCAAAGGGTGACGATCCGCAATAGGTGGCATAGCGCCCGAACAGCTGGCGCAGACGCTGGTCCTTGAAGTGGCCGCCAAGCGCGTTCCACATCCCGTCAAACGGGCGCATCGCGAGCGCATCGCCGATCCGCCACGGCCCGATCCGCCACATCATCGGCAGCGGAGTGGAAGCCTTGTCGCCGCGCAGGAACGGGTCTTCGAGCACGTTGAAGATGCGTGCCGCCTCCTTGCGGAAAGCGCTGTAGCCGCGCGCGGCCTCGGCCCCGGCAAAGGCGCCCACGGCATCCTCGCTGCGGAGCGGTTCGGCATAGAGATCGAGGTGGCCCGACGCATCCCAGGCATGGCGCGCGATCACATCGGCGCGGGCGATAGTCACATGATCCTCGATCCGCGATCCGCAGGCGGCGAACACCTCGTCGAACACCTGGCGATAGGTGAACACGGTCGGCCCGCCGTCGATCTCCGCGCCATCGACCGGCACGCGGCGCGCCTTGCCGCCGACCCACGCCTCCTTTTCGAGCACCGTGACGTCATGGCCCTGCGCCGCCAGCAGCGCAGCGCTGGTCAGCCCGCCAATTCCGGCCCCGATGACGGCGACTCGCGCGATGACCCGTCCTCCCTTCCTCAATCCCCGCGAATATCATTGACCTTACGCGCGTCTCTGTCCAATTGTTTAGACATATGCGCTGTAAAACACCCCGTCCGTGATCGATAAGGCCGCCTTCCGGACCGGTTGGATCAAGCGTCGCAACCGTGTGTTCGCCAATCCCCGCTTTCAACACTGGGCCGCCCGCCTGCCGCTGATCCGCTGGATCGCGCGCAGCCGCGCCGATGCCGCCTTCGATCTGCTGGCCGGTTTTGCCTACTCACAGGTCTTGCGCGCCTATGTCGAAAGCGGGCTGTTCGACATTCTGCAGGACGGCCCCCTGCACGTAGCCGCCATCGCCCCGCGCATGGAGTTGAGCGAGGCGGCCGCCCTCACGCTGCTGCGCGCCGGACGGGCGCTGCGCTTGTCGGAAGAAGCCGCGCCGGACCGCTGGATGCTGGGCGAACAGGGCGCGGTGTTCGCCGCCAATGCCGGGGTGCAGGCGATGGTGCGCCATCACCGCCTGCTCTATGCCGATCTCGCCGATCCGATGGCGCTGCTGCGGGCTGACCGGCGCGAGGCGACCGCGCTGTCGCGCTACTGGACCTATGCGGGCGCACTTCACGGCGCGGGCGAGCGGGGCGCGCAAACCGCTGAATATTCGCAGCTTATGGCCGCATCCCAGCATTTCGTCGCGGACGAGGTGCTGGCATCGGTGTCATTCCGCGATGTCACCCGGCTGCTCGATGTCGGCGGCGGACACGGGGCGTTTCTCAAGGCCATCGGCACGGCCTGGCCGCAGCTTGAACTCGGGCTGTTCGATCTGCCCGAGGTTGCGGAAACCGGCCGGGCGGTGCTCGGCGAAGCGCTCGGCGCGGGGCGCGTGACTGCGCATCCCGGGAATTTCTTCAAGGATTCCATCCCGCAAGGCTACGACATGGTCTCGCTGATCCGGATCCTGCACGATCATGACGATGCCCCCGCGCAAGGCCTGCTCGCCAATATCCGCGCCAGCCTTGCCCCCGGTGCGCGGCTGCTGATTGCCGAACCGATGGCGCAGATCCCCGGGGCCGAGCCGATGGGGGAGGCCTTTTTCGGGCTTTATCTATGGGCAATGGGCTCCGGACGGCCGCGCAGCCCAGCCGACATTATCGCCATGCTGAGGTCCGCAGGATTTTCGCGCGCTCAGGTCGTCGCAACTGCGCAACCGGTCAACGCAAGCGTCATAATCGCACAGGCCTGAGGGAAACTTGTCCATTAAATTTGACAGTCCAACACGTAAGGCGTAGCTAACACTCGGGAGAACGTATCAACGGGCTATTCGAGTCGACGTTTTCGTCCTCGGAAATCCCAGCGGAGAGAGACAAAGATGGACACGCTGGCAGTCATTCTTGAAGCACCGGAGCGCCTTGCGCTTCGGTCGCTTGAGATGAAGCCGGTGGAGGCCGCCGATGTCGTCGTCGAGATCGCCTGGAGCGGCATCAGCACTGGAACCGAAAAGCTGTTGTGGAGCGGGCGGATGCCGCCCTTCCCCGGCCTCGGTTACCCGCTGGTCCCCGGTTACGAATCGGTCGGCCGGATCATCGACGCCGGCCCCGAAGCGCGCGGCCGGATCGGCGACTGGGTGTTTGTGCCCGGCGCCAATTGCTACACCGAAGCGCGCGGATTGTTTGGCGGCACCGCCCGCCGCGTGATCGTGCCTTCTGCCCGCGCTATGCCGATCCCCGAACATCTCGGCGAATCCGGCGTGCTGTGTGCGCTGGCGGCAACCGCGCTGCACGCCATCAAGGGCGGCTTCCATCACCGTGACGCGCTCCCAGACCTGATTATCGGCCACGGCGTGCTCGGCCGCTTGCTCGCCCGTCTCACGCTGGCGATGGGCGGCAAGGCGCCGACGGTATGGGAAACCAACCCCGCCCGCCGCGCCGGCGCTGAAGGCTACGCCGCGATCGACCCCAGCGAGGACGAACGCCGCGATTATCACGCAATCTATGATGCCAGCGGCGATGCCGGCCTGATCGATACGCTGGTGCAGCGCCTCGCCAAGGGCGGCGAGATCGTGCTCGCCGGCTTCTATTCCGAACGTGTCAGCTTCGCCTTCCCGGCAGCTTTCATGAAGGAAGCCCATTTCCGCGTGGCCGCCGAATGGCAGCCCGGCGATCTGGCTGAAACACGCGCGCTGATCGAATGCGGTCGGCTCGATCTCAAAGGCCTCGTGACCAACCGCCGTCCGGCGGGTGAAGCGACCGAGGCCTATCCGCAGGCATTCACCGATCCCGATTGTCTCAAGATGGTACTCGATTGGAGTGATTGTTGATGTCCGTACTCGACACCCAGACTGCTGCATTGCGTGATGAAGCGGGCCAGGAACCCGATCCGGTTCACACCGGTGAAGTGACCAAGGAAACGCAGATCATTGCGATCTACGGCAAGGGTGGTTCGGGCAAGAGCTTTGCGCTTTCCAATCTCAGCTACATGATGGCCCAGCAAGGCAAGCGCGTGCTGCTGATCGGCTGCGACCCCAAATCCGATACCACCAGCCTGCTGTTCGGCGGCAAGAGCTGCCCGACAATCATTGAAACCTCCAGCCGCAAGAAGCTCGCTGGCGAAGAAGTCCGCATCGAGGATGTCTGCTTCCAGCGCGACGGCGTGTTCGCGATGGAACTCGGCGGCCCCGAAGTCGGGCGCGGCTGCGGCGGGCGCGGGATCATCCACGGGTTCGAACTGCTCGAAAAACTCGGCTTCCACGATTGGGGCTTTGATTACGTCCTGCTCGATTTCCTCGGCGACGTGGTGTGCGGCGGGTTCGGCCTGCCGATCGCCCGCGACATGTGCCAGAAGGTGATCGTGGTCGGCTCGAACGATCTGCAGTCGCTCTATGTGGCAAACAACGTCTGTCAGGCGGTCGAATACTTCCGCAAGATGGGCGGCAATGTCGGCGTGGCTGGCATGATCATCAACAAGGATGATGGCACGGGCGAAGCCCACGCCTTCGCCGAAGCGGTCGGCATCCCGGTGCTCACCGCAATCCCCGCCAACGAGGATATTCGCCGCAAGAGCGCGAATTACCAGATCATCGGCATCCCCGGCGGCGAATGGGCGAGCCTGTTTGAAGACCTCGCGGTCAATGTCGCCGAAGCGCCCCCGGTGCGCCCGACCCCGCTGACGCAGGACGGGTTGCTCGGGCTGTTCAGCTCCGATGTAACCGGCGGCAATGTCCAGCTGGTGCCCGCTACCCAGGCCGACATGCGCGGCGGTGTGTTCGAAACGCGCCCCACCCTCGAAGTGGTTTACGACGAAGCATGAGCGGGTCTGACGCCTTTGCACCCAAGCGCGCCGCTGACCGGATCGAGCTCGATTCCGGCGCGGTCGGTGACGGCGGCGGCGGTGCCTGCACGTCGAAGGACACCATGCGCGAGGCCGCGCGCGCCGCGGGCAAGAGCGACATTCTTGATCAATATGCTGCCGACTATCCGGTTGATCCGAAGGCCGGCCCGCATGATCAGCCGCAATCAATGTGCCCGGCGTTCGGCTCGCTTCGCGTGGGCCTGAGGATGCGGCGCACCGCGACCGTGCTTTCGGGCTCGGCCTGCTGCGTATACGGCCTGACCTTCACCTCGCATTTCTACGGCGCGCGCCGCACCGTCGGCTACGTGCCGTTCAGCTCGGAAACGCTGGTCACCGGCAAGCTGTTCGAGGACATCAAGGAAGTGGTCGAAAATCTCGCCGATCCTGAACTTTACGATGCGATCATCGTCACCAACCTGTGCGTGCCGACCGCCAGCGGTGTGCCGCTGCGGCTGCTGAAAAAGCAAATCAACGGCGTGCGCATTGTCGGCATTGATGTCCCCGGCTTCGGCATCCCGACCCACGCCGAGGCCAAGGATGTGCTGGCCGGCGCGATGCTCAATTACGCCCGCGAGGAAGTGCAGGCCGGTCCGGTTGCCGCCCCGCGCGAACGCACCGACAAGCCCACGGTCACGCTGCTGGGCGAAATGTTCCCGGTCGATCCCGTTGTGATCGGCCAGATGCTCGCACCGCTCGGCCTTGCTGCCGGCCCGGTCGTGCCGACCCGCGAATGGCGCGAGCTTTACGCCGCGCTCGATTGCGCCGTCGTCGCTGCAATTCACCCGTTCTACACCGCCAGCATTCGCGAATTCGAAGCTGCCGGCCGCCCGATCATCGGCTCGGCCCCTGTCGGCGCGGATGGCACTGCGGCGTGGCTGCAATCGCTGGGCGACACCCTGGGCCTGCCGCAAGCATCGGTCGACGGGGTCAAGAACACCATGATCGCTGCCTGCAAGGGCGCGCTCGAAAAGATGCCGATCAAGGGCCGCATCACCGTTTCGGGTTATGAAGGCTCGGAACTGCTGGTCGCCCGCCTGCTGGTCGAAAGCGGCGCGGATGTGCGCTATGTCGGCACGGCCTGCCCGAAAACCCGCTGGTCGGAAGCTGACCGCGAATGGCTCGAAGCGCGCGGCGTGAAGATCCAGTTCCGCGCGAGCCTTGAACAGGACATCGCCGCGGTCGAGGAATACCGCCCGGACCTCGCGATCGGCACCACGCCGGTTGTGCAATATGCCAAGTCGAGGGCGATCCCTTCGCTCTACTTCACCAACCTCATCTCGGCCCGCCCGCTGATGGGTCCGGCAGGGGCTGGCAGCCTTGCCACCGTGATCAACGCGGCGATGGGCAACAAGGCGCGCTTCGATGCGATGCGCGATTTCTTCGAAGGCGTCGGCACCGAGCACGCAGCTGGCGTGTGGGAAGAACTCCCCGTCGACCGGCCCAAGTTCCGCAAGAAATATGCCGCGCTCAATGATGCCGCGCGCAAGGCATCGGAGGCGATCGGCTCATGAGCCTTGTCCTCGATCATGATCGCGCCGGCGGCTACTGGGGCGCCACTTACGTCTTCACCGCGGTGAAGGGCTTGCAGGTCATCATTGATGGCCCGGTCGGCTGCGAGAACCTGCCTGTCACCAGCGTGCTGCACTACACCGATGCACTGCCGCCGCATGAACTCCCCATCGTCGTCACCGGCCTTGGCGAGGAAGAGCTCGGCAAAACCGGCACCGAAGGCGCGATGAAGCGCGCATGGCAGGCGCTGGATACCGAGCTTCCGGCCGTGGTCGTCACCGGCTCGATTGCCGAGATGATCGGCGGCGGCGTGACGCCCGAGGGCACCAACATCAAGCGCTTCCTGCCGCGCACGATCGACGAAGATCAGTGGCAGTCGGCAGACCGCGCGCTGACCTGGCTGTGGACCGAATTCGGCCCCAAGAAGATGCCCGCCCCGCGCGAGCGCCGCGAAGGCGAAAAGCCGCGCGTCAACATCATCGGCCCGGCTTACGGCATGTTCAACATGCCCTCCGATCTGGCCGAGATCCGCCGCCTCGTCGAAGGCATCGGCGCCGAAGTCGGCATGGTGTTCCCGCTCGGCAGCCACCTCGCTGACATCCGCGATCTCGCCACCAGCGACGCCAATGTCTGCATGTACCGCGAATATGGCCGCAACCTGTGCGAAACGCTCGAGCGGCCCTATTTCCAGGCGCCCGTCGGCCTCACCCAGACCACGAAGTTCCTGCGCGCACTGGCAGCCGAACTCGGCCTTGATCCCGAACCCTTCATCGAGCGCGAGAAGCACACCACGATCAAGCCGCTGTGGGATCTGTGGCGCTCGGTCACGCAGGATTTCTTCGGCACGGCTAGCTTCGGCATCGTCGCCAATGAAACCTATGCGCGCGGCATCCGCCACTTCCTCGAAGACGACATGGGCCTGCCCTGCAACTTCGCGTTCTCGCGCTGCGCCGGGGTCAAGCCGGTGAACGAGGAAGTGCGCGCCGCGATCTATGCCAACCCGCCGCTGGTGATGTTCGGCAGCTATAACGAACGCATGTACATGGCCGAGTGCGGCGCGCGCGGGATGTATATCCCTGCAAGCTTCCCCGGCGCGGCCATCCGCCGCCACACCGGCACGCCTTTCATGGGCTATTCGGGCGCGACCTATCTGGTGCAGGAAGTGTGCAACGCGCTGTTCGATGCGCTGTTCCACATCCTCCCCTTGGGCACCGAGCTCGACAAGGTCGATCCGACCCCGGCGCGCAGCCTGGCGGAATTGACCTGGGACACCGAAGCCAAGGCGAAGCTCGACCAGCTAATCGAAGCCCAGCCGGTGCTGATCCGCATTTCCGCCGCCAAGCGCCTGCGCGATGTGGCCGAGCGGACCGCGCGCCAGCGCGGCGCAGCGATTGTTACGGCAGACTGCCTCCAAGAGGCGCTGCTTGAAGGAGTGGGAGCATGATCATGACGATCCGCGCCCAGTCCAACCCTTTGTCGCTGACGCGCATCGCGCCAGCACAAGCCCATGCCCCCTTCGAGGGGGCTCTCCAATCCACGTGGGGGATCACGCGGGGACGCCGACGGGGGCCATTTGGCTCCCAATCACACCCAACTGAACGGAGAAAACCCGATGAACGAACGTATCGGAACTCACCTGACGCCTGAAGAGGCACAGGAAATCCACAAGGGCTTCATGGGGACATTCGTCCTTTATGTTGCGATCGCTCTGGTCGCGCATGCCCTGATGTGGGCCTACAAGCCCTGGCTCTAATTCGGTCATGATCGCGCTTGTCCTGCATTCCGCAGGCAGCGTCAGCATCTGATCGGTACACGAAAGGAATTTTCCCATGTGGAGAGTTTGGTTTTATTTTGACATCCGCCGCGCACTCGTAGCGCTCCATGTTGGTCTCGCTGTTCTGGCGTTCACCATCCACTTCATCCTGCTCAGCACGGATCGCTACAACTGGCTCGAGCGCGCTCCTGGCGCACCTGCGCCGGTTCAGGCTGCTATCGAATCGTCGGAAGCTCCGGCGGCAGGATAGTCCTGTTCGAAATGTGAGGGGGCAGGTTCGCCTGCCTGCCTCCTAACACTCTTTCGACAATTCAAACGCCCGCCTTACTGGTGGGAAGGATGGACTTATGGCGCTCCTTAGTTTCGAGCGGAAATACCGCGTTCGCGGTGGCACATTAATCGGCGGCGACCTTTTCGACTTCTGGGTCGGGCCGTTTTATGTCGGATTCTTTGGAGTGACGACGGCAATTGCTGCGCTACTTGGCACGGCACTTATCTTTGCCGCGGCCACCCAAGGTCCGACCCTCAACCCCTGGCTTATCTCGATCAATCCGCCATCGATTGAAGCAGGCCTTGCCTTTGCTCCGCTAAAAGAAGGCGGATACTGGCAGGTGATTACCGCCTGCGCGGTGGTCGCCTTCTCTTCGTGGGTGCTGCGTCAGGCAGAAATCTCGCGCAAGCTGGGCATGAGCTACCACGTCCCGATCGCTTTCAGCGTCGCCGTGTTCGCCTATGTCACGCTCAATGTGATCCGTCCCTTGTGGATGGGCGCCTGGGGCAACGGCTTCCCTTATGGCATCTGGACCCACCTCGAATGGGTTTCCGGCGTCGGCTATGCCTTCGGCAACTTCCACTACAACCCTGTGCACATGCTCGCGATCACGTTCTTCTTCACGAACGTTCTGGCGCTCGCACTGCATGGCGGCCTGGTGCTGTCGGCGGTCAACACCACCGGCGGAACCGACGTGAAGACGCCGGAATATGAAGACACCTATTTCCGTGACTTCATCGGCTACTCGGTCGGCACGCTCGGCATTCACCGGGTGGGACTCTTCCTCGCGCTTTCTGCCGCGTTCTGGAGCGCCATCTGCATCGTCATTTCCGGCACTCTGTATGTCGGCAGCTGGATCGAATTCTGGGATTTCTGGAAGAAGATTCCGATCTGGTCGTAAGGAGCACCTGAACCATGGCGACTTATCAAAACATCTTCACACAGGTGCAAGTGCAAGGGCCGCCCGAAATGGGCGTCCCGCACCTCGACGGCAGCGAGGGGCGCATCGCGCTCGTCGGCCACAACTACTGGATGGGCAAGCTCGGTCAGGCCCAGATCGGCCCGGTCTATCTCGGCCTGCTCGGCACGCTCAGCCTCGTCTTCGGCGGCGCGGCGATCATGATCATCGGCCTCAACTTCTGGGCGCAGGTCGGCTGGAGCCCGCAAGGCTTCATGCGCGAGTTCTTCTGGCTCACGCTTGATCCTCCGGGCCCGGAATATGGCTTCAGCCCGTTTGTCCCGCTGGCGAAGGGCGGCTGGTTCATCATGACCGGCGCGTTCCTCTCCATCGCGGTGATGTGCTGGTGGGCGCGCACCTATATGCGGGCCAAGGCGCTGGGCATGGGGATGCACATTCCCTGGGCCTTCGCTTCTGCCATCTGGCTGTTCCTGGTGCTGGGCTTCATCCGCCCGATGCTGCTGGGCAGCTGGGCCGAAGCGGTGCCTTACGGCATCTTCAGCCACCTCGACTGGACGAACAATTTCTCGCTGCGTTACGGGAACCTGTTCTACAATCCGTTCCACGCGCTCTCGATCGTGTTCCTTTACGGTTCCGCGGTTCTGTTCGCGATGCACGGGGCGACCATCCTTGCGCTCGGCCGTTATGGCGGCGAACGCGAGATCGAGCAGATCACCGATCGCGGGACGGCAGCCGAACGCGGCGCGCTGTTCTGGCGCTGGGTGATGGGCTTCAATGCCACGTTCGAATCGATCCACCGCTGGGCCTGGTGGTTTGCGGTGCTGACCACGCTGACCGGCGGCATCGGCATCCTGCTTACGGGCACGGCCGTCGATAACTGGTACCTGTGGGCGCAGGAGCATTACTACGCTCCGACCTCGGAAAACTACGATCCGAGCGGCGCCATCGGAGCTGCCTCCGGCCAGTAAGCAAGCGGCCGGGCCTGCGGGTCCGGCAGCCTGCCACTGCAGCGAAGACACGAAACCCGGCCTGGCCCAAGCGGCCCGGCCGGGTTTTCGTTTGTCGGGAATGGGGCGGGTTAGCGGCGCGCGGAAAGGCGGCGGCGCAGGTCCATCAGATGCAGCGGGAGCGAGGCGGCCAGCGGCAGCGCGGTCCACCACCACGGCGCCCCCACCAAGGCGGCGCGCAGGCCAAGCACGATCAGCGCGGCGGGGCCGAGCAGTCCGGCAAGTTCGCCCCAGCTCCACCCGCGCCGCAGCCGAAGCCACGCAGCCTCGGCGAGCAGCACTGCAAGGATCAGATCAGCCGCATGGCCGCTGGCAAAGAAATCCGTCACGCCCTCGCCCTTCCCCCAGCCCTGCGCGCCGGCCTCAGCCGAACGGGGCGTTGAGCTGTACCACCGCCCAGTTGAGCGCGCCGGCAAAGCTCACCCACGCAAGGTAGGGCACCAGCAGCGCCGCAGCGCTGCGCGAAAAGCGCCCGCAATAGATGATCAGCACCAGGATCGAGAGCCACAGCATGGTCAGCTCGATGAAGGCCCAGTCGGGGCGCTGCATGCGGAAGAAGATCAGGCTCCAGGTGATGTTGAGAAAGCCGTTGAGCGCAAACAGCGCGATCACCCATTCGGCCTTTGCCGCCGTGGGCGCCGCGCGCCACGCGGTGATCCCCGCAATGGTGATCAGCGCATAGATCAGCGTCCAGCCCATCGGGAACACCACATCGGGCGGGTTCCAGCCCGGCTTGGCCAAGGCCTGATACCACGGGCCGAGATCCGTGATGGTCGCGCCCAGCGCCGCTACGCACAGCGCCATCGCTGTCGCGATGGTCACCGGGATGAGCATCATTCTGTTCATACGAACACGGTCTAGCGCGTTGCCGCCCTCAAGCCTAGCAGGTGCGCGGTATCCTTCATGAAGATCTTGACGTGCGCCAGCGGTTTGGCGCGCACCAGCTTCTTGTGCATATAGGCCTGCCAGGTCAGTTCCTGCACATCCTTGTCATCGCACATGGTGACGAAGCGTTCGCGGCGCTTGTCGGACGAATACCAGAAATGCTGCATCATCCCGAGCACCCAGAACACTGTGCCGTGTTCCTTTATGAAGCGTTTGCGCGCGGTGCGCAGCTGCTTGGCCTCGCCGGTCTTGAGGAAAGCGCTGGCGGCATCGGCCACAACGCGCCCGCCGACCATGGCGTAATAGATGCCCTCGCCCGAAGCCGGCGCAACGATCCCTGCGGCATCGCCGGCGACGATGACATCCGCGCCGTTGTCCCAGCGCTTGAGCGGCTTCAGCGGGATGGGCGCGCCTTCGCGGCGCAGCGTCTCGCAGCGTTCAAGGCCGAGATCATCGCGCATGGTGGCGATGGCGCCGCGCAGACTGAAGCCCTTGTTGGCACTGCCCACCCCGATGCTCGCGGTGTCGCCATGCGGGAAGACCCAGGCGTAGAAATCGGGCGACAGGCGCCCCTGATAATACACGTCGCAGCGCGAGGCATCGAAGTTCTCGGAATTGCGCTCAGGCGATTTGATGATCTCGTGATAGGCAAAGACGCAAGGGATGCGTTCCGCGCCGGGCAGGCATTGCTTGGCCACCGCCGAGCGCGCGCCGTCCGCGCCGATCACCACGCGGGCGCGCACGCTTTCAATAGGACCTCCGCGGCTGCGGCGGAAGGTGACGATCGGGTGCGCGTTGTCATCGCGCTCGATCTTCTCGAAGGTGCCGGTGAGGCGTTCCGCGCCCGAGTGGCGCGCGCGTTCACGCAGCCATTCGTCGAACTCCTCGCGGTCCACCAGTCCGACATAGCCGATCTCGCCCACCGGCATATCGACCGCGCGCCCAGAAGGCGCAATCATCCGGGCCGAACGCGCCTTGGCCACAAGCAGGTGCTGGGGAATGTCGAAATCGGCGAGCAGCCGCGGCGGGATCGCGCCGCCGCATGGCTTGATCCGCCCGCCACGCTCGACCAGCAGCACCGAATGGCCCGCCAGCGCGAGATCGGTCGCCGCAGTCGCCCCGGAAGGACCGCCGCCGATGATCACGGCGTCATAGATTGTCTGGTTCATGCGTAGCTCTCCCCGGAAGCTTGCGCTCCCTCTCGTGTCATTTTGCTGGCGCGGATCGCAGCCCCGCCGGTTGCCTTCACTGCCAGCAGCGCCGCGAGCACGAAGGCGCCCGCCTCGACGGCGAACACCAACTGGAACGCCGCGCCGTCATCGCCGAGCATCGCTCTCGCGGCATCGAGCCCGAGCGCGCCAAGCAATCCGCCGAGCCCGAAGGCGATTGCCTGCGAAGCGCCCCACACGCCCATCCGCACGCCTTCGCGGGTGTTCTCGCCCGCGCCCGCAAGCCCCATCATCGAACCGATCGCGGCGACCGCGAAGACCCCGTTGCCGAAGCCCAGCACAAACAGATTGAGCCCGAGCGGCCAAGGCGGCCCGCTCACCGCCGCCAGCCCGAGCGCCCCGAGGCCGAGCGCGGAGGCGAGGCATCCGCCCACCACCCACGGACGTAGCCCATCGGCGCGCTTGGCCGAAAAGGCGCTGCCGCCAACGCCTGCGACAATCATGCCGATCAGAATGCCGCCCTGATGGAACTGCCCGACCGTCTTGGTCGAATCCCCCGGGGCCATGTCGAAGATCAGCCCGGCGAACGGTTCGAGGATCAGATCCTGCATCGAAAACGCGATCATCGAGACGAAGATGAAGATGGTGAAGCGCCGTGCGGCCGCCTCGTGCCAGATCTCGGCCAGCGCGGCGCGGAAATCGGGTGCGGGCGCATCGCTCGCCTCGTCGCGGAAATGGCCCGCCTGCCGCTCAAGTCGGAAGGTGGCGAGCACCGTCACCAGCACCGTCACCAGCGCAAGACCGCCTGCAACCTCAAGGACGCGCTCGGGCGAATAGGGCTTGATCAGAATGCCCACGGTGATCGCCGAAGCGACAATCCCGCCGACCATCATGATCCATGTCACCGCCGCTGCCGCCGCACGGCGCTGCGGCGCGACTCCGCTCGCGAGCAGCGCCAGCGCCGACGTTCCGCCCGCGCCCACGCCTGCGCCGATCAGCGCATAGGCGAACACCGCCAGCGCGAAGGCGACGCCGAAGGAATCACCCATCATCAAGGTCGCCTGCGTCGCCAGCAGCGCGCCGGCCGCCAGCACTGCCAGCCCGCCGATGATCCACGGTGTCCGCTTGGCGCCCTTGTCCGAGCCGTGGCCGAACAGCGGGCGGCCCAGCTGCACCGCATAGTGCCACGCCACCAGCCCCGCCGGGATTGCAGCGGCGAGCTGGAATTCCACCACCATCAGCCGGTTGAGCACCGCCGTTGTCAGCATCACCAGCGCGCCGATCGACGCCTGCACCAGACCGATCCGGACAATCGCGAACCAGCCGAACCCCTTGCTGGCCGTCTGCGTTTCGCGTGAGGCCAGGGAGCCATGCATCAGATATGGCCGCCAAGGCCAAGCGCCGCCGCCAGCATCCCCAGCACATAGAGCGTGACGCCCACACCATTATACCACGGCGCATATTTCGCCGGATCGCGGATCAGCTTGGGCATGGCGGCAATCTGCGCGGCGAGCACGCCGGTGACGATCACCGCCGAAAGCGCAAAGCCCCACAGCGCCAGCAATGCGATCACCACGATCTGCGCCGAAGCCATGGTGATGCAGGCAAAGCGCGCGGCGTGCTCCACACCCATCACGACGGGCAGCGAAGTGAGGCCGGTCTGGCGGTCACCCTCGACCGCCTTGAAATCGTTGAGCACCATGATCCCGTGCGCGCCCAATGAATACATGAACAGCACGATGATCACCTCGACCGCCGGCATCGCGCCGAGCATCACGGTGGCACCGGTGAACCAGCTCAGCCCCTCATAGGTCAGCCCGCACACCAGCGGGCCAAGCCAGCCATTGGCCTTGAAGCGCAGCGGCGGGGCGGAATAGGCCCAGGCAAAGGCAAGGCCAACCAGCCCGGCGATGAACACCAGCGGCCCGAGCAGCCAGGCGACGCTGGCGGAAATCAGACTCGCGATGATCGCGATGTAGAGGCCCCAGCGCCCCGGGATGCGACCAGAAGGGATCGGACGATGCGGTTCGTTGATCGCATCGACGTGGCGATCGAACCAGTCGTTGACCGCTTGGCTGGTGCCGCACACCAGCGGCCCGGCCAGCAATACGCCGCCCGCCACGAACCACCAGCGCCCCTCCAGCCCCGCACCGGACGAGACCGCGCCGCACATGAAGGCCCACATCGGCGGGAACCAGGTGATAGGTTTGAGCAACTCGAGCACGTCGCGCGGGTGCGGGCGCGATCTTTCAGGTGCTGCCGGAACGGGCGCAGGCCGAGTCGAAGGCACCGAATTTTCCATGATTTGAGGCTATGCCTGACAAGCCCGACCGTCAAATTGTTTTGACACCCCTTGTCCAACACGGGACGTTTTTTGCCAATATTTGTGGGTCGGTGGCGGCTGGAGTGTCAATGCCGACGGGAATGACAATGTGTCAGGTTGGAAAATCGTGGGCTGCATAAGGTGATTGCCGAGATCCTCGACAGACCGTCCCGAACTCGCAGTTGAAACAGCCCTTGCTGTCTTAGACCCACTTTATACGGCTTTTGACGGGAGTTATCGCCGGCAGGCTTGCAGGCAATAAATTGCCCTACGCTTCAGTCACTTGCAGCGGATCAGTCGTTATCGCCAGCAAGGTTGCCGAGGCCATAGCGGTGTAGCTTGGAATAGAGGCTCTGGCGCGAAAGTCCGAGGATTTCGGCGGCAGATGCGCGGTTGTCCGACGTATAGGACAGCGCCGCCTCGATGCACAAACGCTCAATCAAATCAGTGCTTTCGCGCACAATATCCTTGAGGCTCATACGCCCGACCAGCTCTGTCAGCTGTTCGACCGAGCGCGGCAGATCCTGCGAGCCCGGCGGCAAATCGCGCAGACGGCGGCCAATCGGGCGGATCACGAAGGCGTAGTAAGGATCCTCGCCCGAGGTACGAACAGCTGATAATTCAACAGGTTCGCCTTCAACATCATGGCCGATCCTGAGCACCGTGCTGACATTGCGAGCAGTGCCGTGCTGATCGATCTGGCCCTCGATGAGATCAAGGTCGATCCCCGGGCGGCCGATCGTTTCAGCCAGCGGGCGGCCACGCAACTGATCGACGCTGGCAGCCTGCACCAGCTCGACAAAGGCGGCATTGGCGGTGACGATGTCGAGATTGGCGTCGGCCACCACGAAGGCATCGGGCATCTGCTCGACCAGTTCGAGCAGCGGCGACGCCGGAGCCGCGCCCCGCTCGCTCGCCGGGACCAGCCGTACCAGCAGATATTGCCCGCGATCCTGCGTGAATCCGGTAACCGAAACAAGCACTTCGCGTGCACCGCGGGTAAGGCGGATTGTCGCCGGGCTGACCGTATCGGACACCAGCGCCGCGCCGACCAGAGCTTGCAATACCTCGTGCGAACCCTTGTCGAGCACGCTCGGCAGCTTCTTGCCCGGCAGGCTGCCCGCGCGCGCGCCGACCAGTGTGTGCGCCGCAGGATTGGCCTCGCGGATGCGCAAACTCGCCGCCTCGATGATCAGCACCGCCTCGGTGGAACGCTCGAACAGCATCCGGTAACGCGCTTCGAGTTGGCGCATCCTGAGATAGTCGCGCTCGAGCGATTGCTGCACCTGCAGCAACCGCTGCTGCAGCTTGCCCGCCTCACGCAGATCACGCCCGAAGGCGATGCGGTGCGCGCCGCCATTGACGCTTAGCACGGCATAGCGGACCGGCACTTCGCCTTCGCGCGATGCATGGTTGACCTGGCGCCAATGCTGCACTTCGCCGCGCCGCGCGGCGGCCAGCATCTCCATGATTTTCGGGCGACTTTCGTCGGTCACTGTCTCGATCCAGTTGCTCCCGATCCAGCCGGCAAAGGCCGGGAATTCCTTGGGATCGAAAGAGGCATCGAGGATGGTGCCGGTATCATCGAGGATAAGCGAAACATCGCCGGCCATCATCGCCAGCTTCATGGCTGCATCCGCATCCAGCGACTGGAACAGATCAGCAGCCTTTTCAAAAGGATGCTTGCCATCGATGCTGTGTTTGCGGGTGAGCATGGGGGCCGAACCTAGCGCTGGTTCTGGGAGTGGAGGGAGTAGGCCTTCTTCATCAACGATTCCGCGGTGTCGAGCGCCGCCAAAGCGTCCGCCCCGGTGCCGTCGGCTCCGACCTCTTCGACCAATCGCGGATTTTGGATGATCATGCGTCCGCCGACCAGCACGGAAATTCGGGGGTTTGCCGATGCGTTGCGCATCGCCTTGATAAGGTTTGCGATCGCGCCGCTAGGGCAGTCACGCGCGAGCGTCAATCCGACCAAGTCGAAGGGCCGTTGACCGAGCCTGTCGAGCAGATCGCGGCGTTCGGGCTTCACCAGCGCCTCGCTCTGCCAGCCGGCGCGCGAGAACACTTCCTCGATCATCAGCGTGCCGAAACTGTGCTGATCGCCGGGCATGGGCGAGAACAAGGCACGACGCGGCACCTTGAGCAGGGGCAGATCGGCGGGTGAGCGCGCGGCGACTTCGCGCATCACTTCCTGCAGGCGCCACAGGCCCATGGTGACGTCGATGAAGTCGCATTCGTCGCGCTCCCACATCTCGCCAAGCATCCGCGCGGCAGGGGCGAGGAGATCGATGCAGATGGTCTCGACACTGCTGCCCTTGGCGATGAAGCCATCGACTTCCTCAAGCAGGTTCGCCGCCTCCAGCCGCAAGGGCAGCATGGCAAAGGCCGAGGCGTCATCAGGGTCGATCGGGCGGCTGCGATCGGGCTTGGCGCGGGCAGGAGCAGATGCGTGCGCCATCAACAAGCGCGGGATAATTTCGCTTTCGATCATGGTGTTGACCGAGTCGTGAGGCTCCGCGCGACTGCTCGAGGCTTTCCTGCGGACCCGTTCGAGCGGTGCGGTAATCACCCCCCGCAAGACCGCCGAACCGGCGCCGAACATGCTTGAAGCCTTGGAATCACCCATTCGCCGGACCCTCCCAGGTCATGCGGACAACCTTCCGCAGGAGGTATTGAACGCACCAGTGCAGCACGTCCTTGGCCATGATCCCGAAAGCCAGCGAATCTTTCCTACGCTTTTTTGCGGAAGGGCGCAAACCGCGATAGTCGCGGAAATGATTTCGTCAACAAAACTCAACGTCCAATCTAGTTGACACTTGAGTTGGAACAGGCTTAATCTCCGAATCTGAGAGAAAAGGCTAACGCAAGAAATGACTCGGAAGGATCAGGCATCCCCGGTCGAACCTGGAACCACGGTGACAACCACGGTTAAGGGGGCGGGCCATGAGAGAGGGAAGAGCCGGGCGCTCTATACTGCTGAAGAGCGGGTGCGGCGCGACGAGTCGATCTGGACGATCGTTCAGGGGGTACTGGCCCCGCTCCAGTTTCTCGTCTTCATAGTCAGCCTCGGTCTTGTGCTGCGCACGCTGACCACTGGCGAAGGCGCGTTCGCCGCCGATGTCTCGATCGTGATCAAGACGCTGGTTCTTTACACCATCATGATCACCGGCTCGATCTGGGAGAAGGTGGTGTTCGGCAAATGGCTGTTCGCCCCCAGCTTCTTCTGGGAAGACGTGTTCTCGATGCTCGTGCTGGCGCTGCACACGCTTTATCTGGTGTTGCTGTTTGGCGGATACGGCACGCTCGAACAGCGGATGCTGGTCGCGCTGGCTGGCTACAGTGCATATGTCATCAATGCCGGGCAGTTCATCTGGAAGCTGCGCATGGCGCGGCTTGAGGGCGCACATTCCCGCACGGCGGTGACCGCATGAGCGCGCTCGACATCCTTGATGGCTGCGCGGCCGAAATCGCCCGCGACGACGATAGCCCCGCCGCTGCCACGAACCGTCCGGTGCTGCGCGAACGCGGCCAGCGCGAAGTGTTCTGCGGTCTCACTGGGATCATCTGGCTGCACCGCAAGATGCAGGACGCCTTCTTCCTCGTGGTCGGCTCGCGCACCTGCGCGCACCTGCTGCAATCGGCCGCCGGCGTGATGATCTTTGCCGAACCCCGCTTTGCCACCGCGATCATGGAAGAGCGCGATCTGGCCGGCATGGTCGATGCGCAGGATGAGCTGGACCGCGTGGTGAACCGCCTGCTCGAACGCCGCCCCGACATCAAAACGCTGTTCCTGGTAGGCTCGTGTCCGTCCGAAGTGATCAAGCTCGATCTGGCCAAGGCCGCCCAGCGCCTCGGCGCGGTGCATATGCCGCGGGTGCGTATCCTCAACTATTCGGGCAGCGGGATCGAGACGACCTTCACGCAAGGTGAGGATGCCTGCCTTTCTGCCCTGGTGCCGGTGATGCCCGCGCTGGCTGCAGATGCGCCGAAGGAGCTGCTGATCGTCGGCAGTCTCCCCGATATCGTCGAAGACCAGTTCCTGCGGCTGTTTGCCGAAATGGGCATCGCCAAGGTCGGCTGCCTTCCCGCACGCAATGCCCGCGATTTGCCGAGTGTCGGCCCGAACACGCGCTACCTGTTGGCCCAGCCGTTCCTTGGCGAGACCGCGATGGCACTGGAAGGTCGCGGCGCGCAGCGGATCGAGGCTTTGTTCCCGTTCGGCGTCGATGGCACATCCGACTGGCTTCGCGCCGCTGGCGAGGCATTCGGCATCGACCCTGCGCTGACCGAACAGGTCATCGCACCGGGTCGCGCCCGCGCCGCCCGCGCTCTCGCCAATCTGCGCCCGCAGCTTGAAGGCAAGCGTATCACCTTCCTGCCCGACTCTCAGCTTGAAGTGCCACTGGCGCGCTTCCTGCAGGACGAACTCGGCATGGAGCTGGTCGAAGTCGGCACGCCCTACCTTCACCGCGCACACCTCGCCCGCGAGCTTGAACGCTTCGGCACCAATGTGCGCCTGTCGGAAGGCCAGCATCTCGACCGCCAGCTTGACCGTGTGCGCGCTGACCGGCCCGATATCACCGTTTGCGGACTTGGCCTGGCCAATCCGCTCGAAGGCGAAGGGCTCACCACCAAGTGGGCGATCGAACTCGTCTTCTCGCCGATCCATGGCTTTGACCAAGCCGCCGATCTCGCCGAACTCTTTGCCCGGCCGCTGCGGCGCCGGGACATGCTGGAGATCTAGGCGATGCAACTGGCTGTCTGGACATATGAAGGCCCCCCGCACGTCGGCGCGATGCGCGTGGCGACCGCGATGGAGAAACTCCATTACGTGCTGCACGCTCCGCAGGGCGATACCTATGCGGACCTCTTGTTCACGATGATCGAGCGGCGCGGCAAGCGCCCACCGGTCACCTACACCACCTTCGAAGCGCGCGATCTGGGCAAGGATACAGCGCAAATCTTTCAGGATGCCGCGCGCGAAGCGGTTGCCCGGTTCAAGCCGCAGGCGATCATCGTCGGCGCGTCCTGCACGGCTGAACTGATCCAGGACGATCCGGCCGGGCTTTCCGAAGCGATGGGCCTGCCCTGCCCGGTTATCCCGCTCGAACTGCCCAGCTACCAGCGCAAGGAAAACTGGGGCGCGTCCGAAACCTTCTACCAGATCGTGCGCACTCTGGCCGACAAGTCGGTGGTGCGCGAGCCGAGAGAGGGTCGCCCCGCGCGCGCCAATATCCTCGGCCCCACGGCTCTGGGCTTCCGTCACCGCGACGATCTCGTCGAGATCCGCAAAATTCTTGCCCTGCTGGGCGTCGAGGTCAATCTCGTCGCTCCGCTGGGTGCCACCCCTGAGGACATCACCCGGATCGGCCACGCCGATTTCAACATCGTCCTCTACCCCGAAATCGCAGATGAGGCCGCCCGCTGGCTCGAAAAGACTTTCGATCAGCCCGCAGTGCGGACCGTCCCTATCGGCGTAGGAGCCACTCGCTCCTTTATCGCCGACGTCGCCGAGCTGGCAGGTGCAGATCCCACGCCTGCCCTCGGCGACACCTCTTCCCGCATGCCCTGGTGGAGCCGTTCGGTCGATTCGACCTACCTCACCTCAAAGCGCGTGTTCATCTTCGGTGACGCCACCCATGCTGTCGCCGCTGCCCGTATCGCCCGCGAGGAGCTCGGCTTCGAGGTCTGCGGGCTGGGCTGCTATGCCCGCGAATTCGCCCGCGATGTCCGCGCCGAGGCCGCGCGCTGCGGGATCGAGGCGCTGATCACCGATGATCACCTCGCCGTCGAAGATGCGATCGCTGCTGCTGCGCCCGAGCTGGTGCTCGGCACGCAGATGGAGCGCCATATTGCCAAGCGGCTCGGCATTCCCTGCGCGGTGATCTCCGCGCCGGTGCACGTGCAGGATTTCCCCGCGCGCCACTCGCCCCAGATGGGTTTTGAAGGCGCCAATGTCATCTTCGACACCTGGGTCCACCCACTGGTGATGGGGCTGGAGGAGCATCTGCTCACCATGTTCCGCGACGATTTCGAATTCTCCGACGAAGCTGGCGCATCGCACCACGCTGCGCACAGCCCGCGTAAGGCGAGCCCAGCAGTGTCCGCTCCGCGCGAGCTGGAAACTGTCGGCGCTTTGGAAGCGGAAGCGTTGGCCGATGAACCGGCAAGCGACGCTGAACCCGCCCAATCGCTCTGGACCGCCGAGGCCGAGCGCGAACTCAAGAAAATTCCGTTCTTCGTGCGCGGCAAAGCCCGCCGCAATACCGAAGCCTATGCGACCGCCGAGGGGCTTGCGCAGATCAGTCTGGAAACCCTCTACGACGCAAAGGCGCATTATGCACGGTAACGTAGCCTCGCTCTCATCTGTTGATCCCCGCGCCCCGGTGCGGGTGGTGATTGTAACCCTGGACAACCACCTCAAGGGTGCAGTTGATCGGGCCGAACAGATGCTGGGCGAGGAAGGAATCGACCTCAGTCTGCATGCAGCGTCCGAATGGGGCAGCCACGCGGACGAACTCGACAAGGTCAAGGCCGCCATCGCCGAAGCCGACATCGTGATCGCCACGATGCTGTTTCTCGATGATCACATCCGCATGATCCTGCCCTCGCTCGAAGCGCGGCGCGAGGCTTGCGATGCAATGGTGTGCCTGATGTCGGCGGGCGAAGTCGTGCGCCTGACCAAGATGGGCGGCTACCGCATGGACGCGCCGGCGAAAGGCCCGCTGGCGCTGCTCAAGAAGCTACGCGGCAATGCGGGCAAGGCTGGCAAGCCCGGCGGAAATTCGGGCGCGGGGCAGATGAAAATGCTGCGCCGCCTGCCCAAGCTGCTCAAGTTCATCCCCGGCGCCGCGCAGGATGTGCGCGCCTATTTCCTCACCCTGCAATACTGGCTCGCAGGGTCAGACGAGAACGTGGTGGCGATGGTCCGCGCGCTGATCGACCGTTATGCCGCAGGCGAGCGGATGTATCGCCGCGGGATCACCAAGGCCGATGCGCCGGTCGAATATCCCGAAACCGGGGTCTATCACCCGCGCACCCAGCAACGCATTTCCGAAAGCCTGCGGCTGCTGCCGCGCGAAGAGGGCCGCCACGGCACGGTCGGTCTGATCCTGCTGCGTTCGTATCTGCTGGGCCGCGACTGCGCGCATTATGACGGCGCGATTGCCGCTTTCGAGGCTGCGGGGCTCAAAGTCGTGCCGGTGTTCGCCAGCGGGCTTGATGCACGCCCGGCGATCGAAGCCTTCTTCATCGACCGGGACGGCAAGCCCACCGTGGATGCCATCGTCAACCTGACCGGCTTCTCGCTGGTCGGCGGCCCGGCCTATAGCGATGCGCAGGCCGCGCGGGAAATTCTGGGTCAGCTCGATCTGCCCTACCTTGCTGCTCACGCGATCGAATTCCAGACCATCGAGGAATGGGCGCTGCGTCCGCAAGGTCTGCTTCCGCTCGAATCCACCATGATGGTCGCCATGCCCGAGCTCGACGGCTCGACTGTGCCGAGCGTGTTCGGCGGGCGCGCCGGAAACTCGGCGGAAGGCTGCCATGGCTGCGATCGCAAATGCGGCCGCCCGGCCTCGCACAAGGCCCGCCCGATGCAGGCCTGCCCGGAACGCGCCGAAGCGCTGGCCGCGCGCACCGTCAAACTGATCCAGCTGCGCCGCAGCGAGCGCGCAAAGCGCAAGCTCGCCATCGTCGTGTTCAACTTCCCGCCCAATGCCGGGGCGACCGGCACCGCGGCCTTCATGGCGGTGCACGAATCGCTCTATGCGACCCTGCAAAGGCTCGCGCGCGAAGGTTACGCCGTCGATGTTCCCGAAAGCCTCGATGCGATGCGCGACGCGCTGCTCAAGGGCAATTCGGAACGTTATGGCACCGATGCCAACATCGCCCACCGCATCCCGGCGGATGATCACGTGCGGCGCGAAAAGTATCTCGTTGAGATCGAAACCGCATGGGGCCCCGCCCCCGGCAAGCAGCTGACCGATGGCGGCCACATCCTCGTCCAGGGTGCGCAGTTCGGCAATGTCTTCGTCGGCGTGCAGCCCACCTTCGGCTACGAAGGCGATCCGATGCGGTTGCTGTTCGAAGGCACCTTCTCGCCCACCCACGCCTTCAGCGCTTTCTATCGCTGGATCCGTGAGGATTTCGGCGCGCATGCGATCCTGCATTTCGGCACGCATGGCGCATTGGAATTCATGCCGGGCAAGCAGGCCGGGATGTCGGGCAAGTGCTGGCCCGACCGGCTGATCGGCGATACGCCCAATTTCTACCTCTACGCCGCCAACAACCCGTCGGAAGGCATGCTGGCCAAACGCCGTTCGGGCGCGACGCTGGTGAGCTATCTCACCCCGCCGCTGGCGCAGGCCGGGCTCTACAAGGGGCTGGTCGAACTCAAGGTGAGTGTCGAGCGCTGGCGCACCACCATCGATGATGCCGATCACGCCGATGAGCGCGCCGAGCTGGCGCAGATGATCGCGGACCAGTGCGAAGTGCTCGACATCACATATGCCGAGATCGGCGATCTGCCTGCGCAGCTATACGAAATGGAAGCCGCGCTGATCCCGCATGGTCTGCACGTCCTCGGCCGCAATCCCGAAGGGATCGAGCGCGAAGACATGCTCGATGCGATGATGGAAGCCGCCGCTTTCGGTGACACGCCGGGCGACCGCGAAGTGCTTGGTGCAAAGCTCGATTCATCCGATGAAATGTGGTCGCTGATCCACGCGCTTGATGGCGGCTATGTCCAGCCTGCGCCGGGCGGCGATGTGGTGGTGAACCCTGAGGTGCTGCCCACCGGGCGCAACATTCACGGGTTCGATCCCTTCCTGATGCCGTCGGCCTATGCCTGCCGGCTGGGCAGCGATCAGGCCGAACAGCTGATCGAACGCCATGTGAACGGCGGCGAGCCCTTCCCCGAAAGCATCGCGATGGTGCTGTGGGGCACGGACAACATGAAGTCCGAAGGCGTCCAGATCGCGCAGGCGATGACGCTGATGGGCGCCCGCCCCCGGCGCGATTCCTATGGCCGCTTGTGCGGCGCGGAATTGATCCCGCTGGCCGAGTTGGGTCGTCCACGGATCGATGTGGTGATGACGCTTTCGGGCATCTTCCGCGATCTGCTGCCGATGCAGACCCGGATGCTCGCCGAAGCAGCCCTGATCGCCAGCCAGGCCGACGATGAAACCATCGAGGCCAACTTCATCCGCAAGCACACTCTGGCGCAGATGGAAAAGCACGGCTGCGATCTTGAAACCGCTGCCCTGCGCGTCTTCTCCAATGCCGAGGGCGCTTACGGTGCCAACGTCAACCAGATGATCGAAGGCGGCGTATGGGCCGATCCCGATGAACTCGCCAATGCGTTCGAGATCAACAAGGGCTTTGCTTACGGCGTCTCGGGCAAGCCGGTGCAGCAGCGCGAATTGCTGCAGAGCGCGCTCAGCACCGTCGATTTCACCTACCAGAACCTCGAAAGTGTCGAACTCGGCATCAATGATGTCGACCAGTATGTCGACGGGCTCGGCGGCGTGACCCGCTCGGTCAGCCGTGCCAAAGGCACCGAGACCCCGGTCTATATCCTCGATGCGACCCGCGGAAACACCAAGGTGCGCACGCTGGCCGAACAGATCGACCTCGAAACCCGCACGCGCACGCTCAATCCCAAGTGGTTCGAAGGCCTGCTCGAACATGGCTATGAAGGCGTGCGCCAGATCGAGGGCCATGTGACGAGCACGCTGGGATGGTCAGCCACCACCGGACAGGTTGCGCCGTGGGTCTACCAGAAGATTTCCGAGACCTTCGTGCTCGACGAGACCATGCGCCGGCGCCTGTCGGACCTCAACCCCAAGGCTTCTGCGCGGGTGGCGAACCGCCTGCTCGAAGCCTGTGACCGCCACCTGTGGGAGCCGGACGAAGCCACGCTCGCCGCTCTGCGCGAAGCCAATGACGAGCTTGAGGACCGCCTTGAAGGCGTGTTCGCGGCCGAATGACAACGAGGGATCGTAAACAATGAACCTGCACTCACCCCAATCCAGCTTCAGTCCGCCCGACGGGGACGGCTCGGTCCAGGTCCAGCTTGATCCGGCCGACAAGATCAAGGGCGCGAAGGTTTTCGCCGTTTACGGCAAAGGCGGGATCGGCAAGTCGACCACCTCGTCAAACCTGTCGGCCGCCTTCTCCAAGCTCGGCCACCGGGTGCTGCAGATCGGCTGCGATCCCAAGCACGACAGCACTTTCACGCTCACCAAGAAGCTGATGCCGACGGTGATCGACGTGCTCGAGACGGTCGAATTCCACGCGGAAGAACTGCGGCCCGAAGACTACATGTTCGAAGGCTATAACGGGGTAATGTGCGTCGAGGCGGGCGGGCCGCCGGCCGGCACCGGCTGCGGCGGCTATGTCGTCGGCCAGACGGTGAAGCTGCTCAAGCAGCACCACCTGCTCGAAGAAACCGATGTCGTGATCTTCGATGTGCTCGGCGATGTGGTGTGCGGCGGTTTTGCCGCTCCGCTCCAGCATGCCGAGCGCGCTCTGGTGGTCGCCGCGAACGACTTCGACAGCATTTTCGCCATGAACCGCATCGTCGCGGCGATTTCAGCGAAGTCGAAGAATTACGACGTGCGGCTTGCCGGGGTTGTCGCCAACCGCAGCAAAGACACCGACGAAATCGACCGCTTCTGCGAGAAGGTCGGGATGCCGCGCCTCGCGCATTTCCGCGATGTCGATGCGATCCGCCGCTCGCGTCTGAAGAAGTGCACCTTGTTCGAAATGGGCGATGATCCCGAAGTGATCGCGGCGCAGGACGAATATCTGCGACTTGCTGCCATGCTATGGGCCGGCGTTGATCCCAGCCTCGCGCAGCCGATGAAGGACCGCGACATCTTCGACTTCCTGGGGTTCGAATAATGGCGACGCGGCTGCCCAACGATTACGACACCCGCCGCGAGGCGCTGGCGACCTATTTCGACAGCACCGCGCGTCAGGCGTGGATCGATCTCACCTCTGACGCCAAGGTCAGCGGCATTCGCGCCACGGTGCGCGCCGGGCGCGATGCGATGCGCGCCACCCTGCTGGACTGGTTGCCGACTGATTTGCGCCGCACGACGTTGCTCGATGCAGGCTGCGGCACCGGGGCCTTGGCAGTTGCGGCGGCCTGCCGGGGCGCCGAAGTCACCGGCATCGACGTTGCTGCCGGGCTGGTCGAAGTGGCGCGCGAACGCACGCCTTCGTTCATCGGCCACGGCCGCATTCACTGGCGCAGCGGCGATATGCTCGATCCGGCGCTGGGCACCTTTGCCCACGTGGTGGCGATGGATTCGCTGATCCATTATCAGCCCGAAGATCTCGTCGATGCGCTTGGCCAATTGGCGCAGCGCACCACGGGAAGCATCCTGTTCACCTTTGCCCCGCGCACGCGCCTGCTCACAGCGATGCAGGAAGTCGGCAAGTACTTCCCCAAGAACGACCGTTCGCCGGCGATCGTGCCGGTCGCCGAAGATGACGTGTGCGAACGCCTTTCCCGCCTGCCCGGCTGGAGCATTGGCCGCACCCAGCGCATTTCGAGCGGGTTCTACAAATCTCACGCACTCGAGCTGGTGAGGCACGGATGAAGCGCCCGGTTCGCCCTGCTGCGCCGCATTGGACGGAGGTGGTATTCCGCCTCCTGCCGTTCGCGGATGCGGCCAGTGCGGACCTGCCGCTGTCGCAATTGCTGCGCCTTTCGCTGTTTCAGGTCACGGTCGGCATGGCCACCGTGCTGCTTAACGGCACCTTGAACCGCGTGATGGTGGTCGAACTCGGCACGCCGACCTGGCTGGTCGCGCTGCTGATTGCCGTGCCGCTGCTGGTCGCCCCGTTCCGCGCATTGATCGGGCACAAGTCCGACACGCACCGCTCGGTGCTCGGCTGGCGGCGGGTGCCCTATATCTGGTTCGGCACGCTGATGCAGTTCGGCGGCCTCGCGATCATGCCCTTCGCGCTGCTGCTGCTGGGCACGGCTGATAGGTTCGAGATCGGCCTCGTCGCTGCCACCGCCGCTTTCCTTTTGACCGGCACCGGCTTCCACGTTACCCAGACGGCGGGCCTCGCCCTCGCCACCGATCTTGCGCCCGAAGACAAGCGCCCGCGCGCGGTCGCGCTGCTTTATGTGATGCTGCTGGTCGGCATGATGTTCGCCGCTTTCGTGATCGGCGGAGTGCTGATCGAATACAGCGCCACCAAGCTGGTGCAGGTGATCCAGGGCTGCGCGGTGCTGACGATCATTCTCAACCTCATCGCGCTGTGGAAGCAGGAAGCGCGCAACCCCGCCGTTACCGCGCCGACGCGTGAAACGCCCGATTTCTCCGCCTTGTGGCGCGCCTTTGTGCGTGACGGCCGCAATGCCCGCCTGCTGGTCGCGATCGGCATCGGGGCAATGGCATTTGCAATGCAGGATGCGCTGCTGGAGCCCTATGGCGGCGAAATCCTCGGCCTGTCGGTCGGAGCGACCACCGGGCTGACGGGCGCCTGGGCGCTGGGTTCGCTGATCGGCTTCATGCTGTCGGGTCGCCTGCTCGCCCGCGGGTGGGACCAGTTGCGGCTCGCTGGTGCAGGCCTCGTGATCGGGATCAACGCTTTCCTACTGGTGCTGTTTGCCGGGCCGTTTGCGGCGCCGGTGATGCTCTATTGCGGTGCGCTGGGGATCGGGCTCGGGCTCGGGCTGTTCTCGGTCGGCACGCTGATGGAAGCGATGGCAATCGCCAAGACTGAAACTGCCGGCCTTGCGCTGGGCGCATGGGGCGCAGTGCAGGCGACCTGTGCAGGCGCAGGCATCGCGCTCGGCGGCCTGCTGCGCGATCTCATCGCGATGCTGGTGCAAAGCGGCGATGCGCCGGTCAGCGCGGCCACTCGCGCAAGTGGCTATGCCACGGTCTACACACTCGAGATTGCCCTGCTGCTGGCAGGGCTCGCCGCGCTGGGACCGCTTGTCGGCCAGCGGCGCACCAATACTCCCGATGGCGTCGACCCGCAGGGCCAGCCCTTCGGTCTCAGGGAGTTTCCGACATGATTACCTGTGCCTGCCCGTCCAAATTTCTGTCCGGCTCCGCCTCAGCCGACCCAATTCATGAGAGGAACGTGAAATGAACCACGCCTATATTGTCGGCACCTTCGATGTTGCCGAACTCGCCTTCCTGCTGTTCTTCGGCTTCTTCATCGCTCTGGTGTTCTACCTGAACAAGGAAAGTCGCCGCGAAGGCTACCCGCTCGAGGACGAGGAAACCGGCAAGATCCACCCCGGCAGCCTGTTCGATGGCGACAAGAAGAGCTTCCAGCTGCCCCACGGCCGCGGCACCTATGTGCCCGAGGACGTCGCCCGCGACGACATCAACGTGCCGGCCGTGCAGGCCTTCCGCGGTGCAGGAGCACCCTTCGTGCCGACCGGCAATCCGATGACCGACGGGATGGGCCCGGCCGCCTGGGCCAACCGCTCGAAATATCCCGATCTCACCTATGATGGCCGTCCGCGCATCGTTCCGATCGCCCAGAGCCACGAACTGATCGTCTCGCCCAATGATCCGCAGCTGATCGGCTGGCCGGTCGTTGCTGCCGACGGCGTGACTGCCGGCAAGGTCAGCGACATCTGGGTCGATCAGGCCGAGCACATCATCCGCTATCTCGAAGTCGAGACCACCAGCGGCAAGAAGGTGCTGGCCCCGATGATGGTCGCCGTGGTCCATGGCAACGGTCTGATCGACGCGCTGCTGCCGATCGTCGAGGACAAGCCCAAGTTTGTCGAGATCGACGCGATCACGGCCGCGCAGTTCGACGATGTCCCGACGCTCGAAACCCCGGGCATCATCACCCGCTACGAGGAAGACCGCGTTCAGGCCTACTTCGGCGGCGGTTACATGTATGCAACGCCTGAAAGGTCGGAAGCATGGATCTGACATACGCCGACACCCGGACAGCGACGGCAATGCCGCTGTCCGGCGGGATCGATCACGCCGAGCTGGAGAACGATGGGCCGACCGCCCACGGGGATCGGCTCGGCACCCCGGCTGCGGATGAAACCGTGCTGTGGAAGGGCCGCCCGAGCCTTGCTCTGCTCGCGCGCACCGCGTTCCACACCCGCACGCTCGGCCTCTATATGGCCGCGCTGACCGGGATCGCGGCGATCCTCGGCAATTATACCGCCGCGATGGTCTCCGCCGGGCTCGGGGTGGCGCTGATTGCGCTGCTTTACGGGCTCGCCTGGATGAGCGCGCGCACCACGCTTTATATTCTCACCGACACGCGCCTGATCATGCGGATCGGCATGGCGATCGAGACGCGGATCAATGTTCCGCTGAAGCAGGTCACCGCCGCGCATTTCCGTGATCGTGGCAAGGGCCACGGTGATATCGCGCTCGAACTGAATGGCGAGCGGCTGCTCGGCTATGTGCTGCTGTGGCCGCACGTCCGGCCGATGCGCTACGCCCATCCGCAGCCGATGCTGCGCGCTGTGCCCGATGCCGTGCATCTGGCGCAGGCCATCGCGCAAGTCCGCGCGCGCTACGGCGAAATCGCGCAGAATTTGACCGAGATCAAGGATGAGGCCGCATCCGGCGTCCATCACACCCCGGTCGCTGCGCCGGCTGCGGTCCGATTGGCGGTAAAGCAACGCGCCACCGACACCGGCCTCGGCGACAAGGGACTTGAAGGAGCGCCCGCATGATTGTGCGCGAATACGAAAAGGACGAAGTCACCGTCCAAAAGGTGCCTTTGATGCTGGCGGGCGGGATCATTGCGATCTCGCTGGCGCTCACAGCCTCGGTGCAGCTTGGCTTCTTCGAGCGCAGCGCCGTGCCCGAAGTCGCCCGCGCCAAAGCCGGCGCCGATGTGCTCAGCGCGCGCACCCTGCGTTTCTTCGACGAGCCCGATGGCACGGTGCGGGTCGAGGATGGCGCCACTGCCGAAGTGCTCGGCCGCTTCGGGCAAGGCGAAGGCGGTTTCATCCGCGCCAGCGTTCGCAGCCTTGTCCACCAGCGCAAGATCCGCGGCGAAGGCCCGGCGGTCGCCTTCGAGCTGACCGAGTGGAGCAATGGCGATCTGACGCTCCACGATCCGGTCACCGACCAGAACATCGAAGTGTCCGCCTTCGGCCAGCCCAACCGCGTCGTCTTTGCCAATATGCTGCCTGCCAGGGACGCGCGCTGATGGCCCTGTCCTTTCTTGCCTCCCGTTCGTTCGACACGCCCTGCACGATCACGGTCGAGCAGAGTCCGGAGCATTTTCACGCCCATGTCGAACTCGCCGATGACATCGCGATGGAACCGGGCGACAAGGTGCGCGTCCACGGCGCGCCGATCCAGATCCCTTTCGGCACACGCCAGGTGTTTGAACGCCGCGCGACCGTGACCCGCGCCAGTCCGCTGAAACGCGGCCTGACCAAGCTCGCCGCCTATTTCGACTTGGCCGAGCTCTACGAAGTCAGCTTCAATGCCGGGAGAATAAAATGAACGCCTACAAGCCGATGACCAGCGACGAAGCGATGGCAATCGCGACGCAGGACACGATGCTGACCCCGCGCTTCTACACCACCGATTACGCTGCGCTTGACGCGATCGATGTCAGCCTTGTCCGGCGCGAGTGGGACGAGCTGATTGCCGACATGGTGGGTGATCCCAACAAGCTGCACTTCAAGCACAATGACAGTTTCAAGGGCGTGATCGAAGGGCTCGAACCGGAGCTGCGTCAGGAATTCACCGACTTCATGGTGAGCTCGATGACGAGCGAGTTTTCGGGCTGCGTGCTCTATGCGGAAATCGCCAAGCGCACCAAGAACCCCGATGTGAAGCAGCTGTTCCGGCTGCTCGCACGCGATGAAAGCCGCCATGCCGGGTTCATCAACGAATGCCTCAAGGATGCCGGCATCGGGGTCGATCTCGGCTATCTGACGCGCACCAAGAAATACACCTACTTCAAGCCGAAATTCATCTTCTACGCGGTCTATCTGTCGGAGAAGATCGGATATGCGCGCTACATTACGATCTTCCGCCACTTGGCGCGCAATCCGCAGCACAAGTTCCACCCGATCTTCGACTGGTTCGAGGAATGGTGCAACGACGAGTTCCGCCACGGTGAGGCCTTTGCCATGCTGCTGCGCGCCGATCCCAAGCTGCTCGAAGGCGCGAACAAGCTGTGGGTGCGGTTCTTCCTGCTGTCGGTCTATGCCACGATGTATGTGCGCGATCACAACCGTCCGGCCTTCCACAAGGCGCTCGGTGTCGATCCGACCGACTACGATTACCGCGTGTTCGAGATCTGCAACCAGATCAGCCGCCAGGTCTTCCCGGTCGAACTGGACATTGATGCGCCGGAATTCCGTCGTCAGATGGAAAAGCTGCGCCTCGCTGCCGAACGCATCGAAGAAGGCAAGGCCCGCGGCGGCATTGGCGGCTGGATGAGTCGCGTCTCTGGCATGGCTGGCGCCGGCTTCGCCTTTGCGCGGATGTATCTGCAAAAGCCGAAGTCCAACGCCCTGCCCCGCTCGATCCGGCTGCAGCCCGCGTGGTAAGCTGGAACGGACATATTGTGCCGTTTATCGTGACGGTGGCGATCTGGTTTATCGCCACCGGCCTGATCGCGTGGGCGGATAATCGCGAGCGGTCGACCTTCTCGCGCAGCCTCGTGATCGGCGGCACGGCGGGGATCGCCGGATTGGTGGTAATCCTTGTCGCCTCGCTCTCGGCCGAGGTGTGGGCGGTCTATCTCGCCTTCATCGGCGCGCTGATGGTGTGGGGCTGGCATGAACTGAGCTTCCTTACCGGCGCTGCTGCCGGCCCGCGCCGGGGCCTGGCTGATCCGGGGCTGACCGGCGTTGCCCGCTTCCGTCAGGCGGCCGCCACTGTGATGCATCATGAAGTCGCGCTGGCGCTCACCGCGCTGCTGCTGATCTCGCTTTCGTGGAACGCGCCCAACCAGATCGGGGCAACGGTGTTCGTACTGATGTTTGCGATGCGGCTGATCTCGAAGATCAACCTCTTCGTGGGCGTGCCCAACACCACATCAGAGATGCTGCCCGAGCACCTTGCCTATCTGAAGACCTATTTCGGCCCCAACCGCATGACGGTGCTGCTCGCGGTCTCGGTTGTCGGACTTGCTGGAATGACCACGTGGTTCGCAGCGCTCGCGCTCGCCGCTCCGGTGGGCAGCGCCGAAATGGTCGGTGCCAGCCTCTTGTTCACGCTGAGCCTGCTCGGCGTGCTCGAACATCTCTTCCTGACCCTGCCGTTCCGTGACGGAATGCTGTGGGGCTGGGCCTTACCCACGCGCGCTGCCGCGCAGACCAACAAGAATTGAGAACATAATCATGGAAACAGAGGGAAAACCCATGGATTTCGAAGCCTATTTCGCCGGCGAGCTGGACACTGTGCGCGCTGACGGACGGTACCGGGTCTTCACCGATATCAAGCGCCATCGCGGCAAGTTCCCGCACGCGACGCGCTTTGTCGAGGAGGAAACCCAGGCGGTCACCGTGTGGTGCTCGAACGACTATCTCGGCATGGGCCAGCACCCGGCGGTGCTGGAGGCGATGCATGATTGCCTCGACGAATGCGGCGCTGGCGCTGGCGGCACGCGCAATATCTCGGGCACCAATCACCACCACGTGCTGCTCGAGCGCGAGCTGGCTGACCTTCACAACAAGGAAAGCGCGCTGCTGTTCACCTCGGGCTATGTTTCGAACTGGGCGGGCCTCGGCACGCTGGCGGGCAAGATTCCGGGCTGCGTGGTGTTTTCCGACGCGCTCAACCATGCCTCGATGATCGAAGGCATCCGCTACAGCCGCGCGCCCTACAAGGTGTTCCGCCACAATGACGTGGCCCATCTCGACGAGCTGCTGTCGCAATACGGCCCCGAAGTGCCCAAGCTGGTCGCCTTCGAAAGCGTCTATTCGATGGACGGCGACATCGCCCCGATCGCCGAAATCCTCGACGTGTGCGAAAAGCATGGCGCGATGAGCTATATCGACGAAGTCCACGCAGTCGGCCTCTACGGCCCGCGCGGCGGCGGCATTGCCGAACGCGAAGGGCTGATGGACCGCATCACCGTGATCGAAGGCACGCTGGGCAAGGCCTTCGGCGTCATGGGCGGCTATATCGCGGCGAGCGCCAACCTCGTCGACTTCGTGCGCAGCTTCGCCAGCGGCTTCATCTTCTCGACCGCCCTGCCGCCTGCCATCGCAGCAGGCGCGGCAGCCAGCATCCGGCATCTCAAGACCTCGAGCGCCGAGCGCGAGCTTCAGCAGAAGCGCGTTGCGCAGGTGCGCCGGGCGCTCGACATCATGGGCATCCCGCACTTGGACAACCCGAGCCACATCATCCCGGTGATGGTTGGCGATGCCAAGAAGTGCAAGATGATCAGCGACTGGCTGATGGACAACCACGGCATCTATGTGCAGCCGATCAACTACCCGACCGTGCCCGTCGGCACCGAGCGGCTGCGCGTCACGCCTTCGCCGGTGCACTCGGATGGCGATATCGACCGGCTGATCAAGGCGCTTTCCGAAATCTGGTCGCATTGCGAACTCGCCCGGATGGAACAAGCCGCCTAAGGCGCAGGCAGAACACCAGTTTTTCCCCTTGGACGGGAAGAAACAGGAGGGGCGGGTATCAGGCGTTGCCCGCCCCTTTTTCCTGTCTAAGCGCTACTTCGCCACCGGAATGAACCGCACCGCCACCCCGCCCGACGCCGCGAGCCACACCGCGAAAGTCTCGCCGCTGGTAACGATCTTCTCCTCGATCACGATCGCATAGGGATTGGTGTCCCAATGCGCACCCGGCCCGTCGCGGTAGATCTGCGCGCGGTAACGCTTGCCCTTGTCGAGAAAGCTGAGCGGCACGGAAAGATCGCGCGGGCTCTCGTCGGTCACCGCGCCAAGGAACCATTCCTTCGACTTGCGGCCCTGCCGCGCGATGGCGACATATTGCCCGACCTCGCCGGCGAGCGCGACGCTCTGTTCCCAATCAGCCTCGACATCCTTGATGAACTGGAAGGCGTCCAACCGCGCTTCGTAATTCTCGGGCAAATCGGCAGCCATCTGCAGCGGTGAGTAGATCGTCACATAGGTCGCAAGCTGCTTGGCCAGCGTGGTCTGCGGGCGGTTCTTCGGGTCACCGCGCGGCATGTCGGGGCGCACCGGCGGGCGCTCGTTGGGGCGCAGGTCGAAGATGCCCGGCGTGTAGTCGAACGGCCCGGCCAGCAGCGCGGTGAAGGCCAGCATCGGCTCGTGGCTCGGCGGATTGGGCGGAGAGCCCCAGGCGTTGAACTCCATCCCGCGCGCGCCTTCGCGGCTCATCCAGTTGGGATAGGTCCGCCGCAGCCCGGTATCCTTGACCGGCTCGTGCGTGTCCATCGCGATCTGCCGTTCGGCCGCCGCCTTGATCACCGTCATGTGGTGGTCGATCATCCGCTGGCTGTCATAATATTCGTAATGCCGGATGCCCTTGGCGTCGGTCCAAACCGCGTCGCCCGCGTCCGAGACATAGCCCGACTTCACGTAGTGCGATCCGATCCGCTGCACGAGATCGAGCCCCGCTTCGAGCTGGTTTTCATAATTGGTGAGGTTGGCCGAGGTTTCGTGGTGGACGATCAGCTGGACGCCCTTGGCGGCGGCGTATTTGCTCAATCCCTCGATATCGTAATCGGGATAGGGCTCAGTGAAGCTGAACAGGTCGCCATTGTTGAACCAGTCGCCGTCCCAGCCCTTATTCCAGCCTTCGACCAGCACGCCGGCAAAGCCGTGCTCGGCGGCAAAGTCGATATAGCGCTTGGTCTCGGCGGTGGTTGCGCCGTGATACTTGTCGCTGGCCCAAGTGCGATCATTGATGTGCATCGCCCACCAGATGCCGACATATTTGCCGGGCTTGGCATAGGAGACATCGCCCAGCTTATTGGGCTCGTTCAGATTGAGGATGATGTCGGAATTGATAAGGCCGACAGCGTCCCGCGCGATCTGGATGGTGCGCCAGGGGGACTTGAACGGGGCTGTGGTTTTCACCTTCGGCCCGCCTGCCCAGTTGCGCAGGTTCGCCTGGAAATTGCCCGGGCGCAGCTGGTCCAGCGACATCGAGGAATAGTCCACCAGCGCGGCCTCGTGGATCGCGAAGTGGATGCCTGCTTCGTTGCGGAAGGTTGACGGCGTGTGCGCATCGTCCACCTGTCCGGCCGGGGCGACGCGGTAGATATATTCGTTGCGGTTGAACTCGTCCGAGGGCGTGTACCACATGGTGGTCTTCTCGCCGACGCCGAACTGGGTCAGCTCCTCGACAATGGCGATGTCGCCTTGCAGCGCCGCTTGCTCGGCCAATTCATAGCGGAAGCCGATGCCGGTATCGAAGGCCCGGAAGCGGACGGTGATGGCCCTCGCGGGGCCATCGCTGGCTTTGAAGGTAACGCTGAGTTCGTTGTGCTGGTCGCGCACCAGCCGCCGCTCGCCCCACGGCTGTTCCCAGGTGCTGTCCTTGCTGGCGCGCACCTGCCCCGCGATGGCGAGGCCGCGTTCGAAGCCGTGGTGCTCGGCAAACAGCATCCCGAGGCGTGAGGGCGCGATCACCTGCTCGCCCTCGAAGCTGATCGCATAGGTCGCAAGACCGCCGTCATCGCTGACGGTGACGACCGTCTTGCCATCGGGGGAGGCCAGCGTCAGGCTCTCGGCATGGGCCGGTGCCGCGGCCCATGCGATCACGGCCAGCGCGACGAGTGGTTTCCATTGGTTCGTCATGCGTCCTCTCCTGCGGCCAAGGGGTGCCGCCTCACTTGTTCTCTGCGAAAATCCGGTAGCCCCACGGCGCGAGATCGAGCGTTTCGCCGCCAGCGAAGGTTGCGCCAGCGCCGCTCAACGCATCGACGTAGCGACCATGGTGGCGCGCGTGCTGGAAGGTCACCTGCTGCGGCCGCGGGGATAGGTTGAACACCGCGAGCACCCGCTCGCCTGCCGCGCCGCGCGTAAAGGCGTAGATGTCGGCGCTGGCACTGGTGGGAACCTCCACCATCGGCGCACCGAAGCGCCCGTTGTGGAGTGCCGGATGGGCAGTCTTCAGCGCGATCAGCTTGGCGAACAGCGCAGCGTGCTTGCCCTCGCGCCATACAATCGGATCACGCTCGAAGAACTTGAGCTGGCGGTTATTATCCGCTTCCTGCCCGTTGTAGATCAGCGGCAGGCCGGAGCCGACAAAGGACAGCGCAATCGCCGCCTCATAGGCCGGGCCGTAGATCCCGGCGGCTATCCCGTCCCACGAATTCTGGTCGTGGTTCTCGGTGTAGACCATCCGCATTGCCGCCTTCGGCCAGGTCTCGGCCTGCCCAGCGTAGTAGCCGCGGATCGCGCCTGCTCCGCCGCCATCTTTCACAAGGCGCTGCATCGCCTCCTTCCAGCCCCAACCATAGGTCGCATCGAAGGCGCGGATGTGGAGATCGCGCTGCTCCCATTCGGCGAGCATGAAGACGGGTTTCACCTTGTCGAGCTCGGCCCGCGCGGTTTCCCAGAAATCTGTCGAGACATAGCCCGCGACATCCGCGCGGTAGCCATCGACCTCGAACTCGCGCACCCAGTAAACAAGGCTCTCGGTCATGTAGCGCCGCAAACCGGGCTGGCTGTAATCGAAGTCCGCCACGTCCGACCAGTCGGTCCCCTGCGGGCTCATCAGCGCGCCCTCCGGCGTGCGGGTGTACCATTCGGGATGGCTCGCGGTCAGCGGATTGTCGAACGCCGAATGGTTGGCGACCCAGTCGAGGATCACTTTCAGCCCTAGCCGGTGCGCCTCGTCGACGAAAGCGCGAAACTCGGCCTCGGTGCCCAGCTCGGGATTGACCGCGCGGTAATCGCGCACTGCATAGGGGCTGCCGAGCGAGCCCTTGCGGTTCGCCTCGCCGATGGGATGAATCGGCATCAGCCAGATGATGTCGACCCCCATCGCGGCTAGGCGCGGGAGTTGCTTCTGCGCAGCGGCGAAGGTGCCCTCGGGAGTGAATTGGCGGGTGTTGAGCTGATACAGCACCGCATCGGCCGTCCAGTCGGCATTGGTCACTTCGACTTCGGCGCGGGGAGTGTAGTCAGGCTCGGCCAGCGCGGGGGCCGCCGCCAGCGCGCCCGCCAGCAGAGCGATGCGCACGCCTCTCACGCCGCCTGCTCCTTCACAAGTAGCGTGGCGGCCGCCGCCAGCACAAAACTCACCGCCGCGATAACAAACGCGTAGATCGCCTCGCCGCCGAACAGGTTGGTGACGAGGAAGCCCAGCAGCGTTGCCGCGAGCAGCTGCGGCACCACGATGAAGATGTTGAACACCCCCATGTAAATGCCCATTTTTTCAGGCGGGACAGAGCCTGCAAGGATCGCATAGGGCAGCGACACGATCGAGGCCCAGGCAATGCCGATGCCGATCTGCGGCACCCACAGCAGTTCCGGATCGCGCACCAGCAGCATCGCAGCAAAGCCCGCCGCGCCGAGCGTCAGGTTAATTGCGTGGAGGCGGCAGCGGTCGATCTTTGCGGCGACCATGACAAATCCGAGCGCGGCAGCCGCGGCAAGGCCGTTCCTCACCGATCCCATCAGGCTCCACCAGTCGGCCCCGTCCTGATAGGCCGCCGATGCCGCATCGCTCGCGCCGAAGTGGTATTCGGTCACCCCGGGCGTGCCGTAAATCCACAGCGCGAACATCGCGAACCAGCTGAAGAATTGCACCAAGGCGAGTTGGCGCATGGTCTTGGGCATGGCGAACAGATCGCTCACCACCTCCATGAAACCGCTGTCGTTGCGGCCGGCTGCGCGCAACCGGCTGGCGACAAGCTGGATCGCGCCAAAGCCCGCCAGCAGCGCGGCGAGCACGTAGAGCTCCTGCGCCACCTCGATCTCGCCCAGAAAGGCGGGGCGCGACGCGCTGCGTGCTGCGGCAACCAATGCGGCGACGATTGCCCCGGCGATGATCCACACGATCCCGCCGCTGGCAAATTGCGCAGGACTACGCTGAACCGGCACGGGCGCGGCGCCCGCCCATGCGCTATCAGCTGCGGCAAATCCGGCGAGTTCCTCTGGCGAATATTCCTTGGTCGAGAACACCGTCCAGCTGACCGCCGCCAGCAGCGCCGCCCCGCCAGTATAGAACGCCCAGCGCACCGTCTCGGGAATCTGCCCCTCGGGCGCGACATTGCTGAGGCCGAACCAGTTGGTCATCACCCACGGCAGCGCGCCCGCCAGCACCGCGCCGGTGCCGATGAAGAAGCTTTGCATGGCATAGCCCATCGTGCGCTGGCGATCGGGCAGATTGTCGCCCACGAAGGCGCGAAACGGCTCCATCGTGATGTTGAGCGAAGCGTCCATGATCCACAGCATCCCGGCTGCCACCCACAGCGCCGGAGCATTGGGCATCACGAACAGCGCCAGACTGGCAAGCAGCGCGCCGAGCAGGAAAAAAGGTCGACGGCGGCCGAACCGCGGGCTCCACGTCTTGTCTGAAAGGTGGCCGATGATCGGCTGCACGATCAGCCCGGTCATCGGCGCGGCAATCCAAAGGATCGCGAGTTCGCCGACATCTGCGCCCAGTGTCTGGAAGATGCGGCTGACATTGCCGTTCTGGAGCTCGAAACCGATCTGGATGCCGAGGAAGCCGAAGCTCATGTTCCAGATCTGCGCCGGGCCGAAAGCGGGCTTGTGCGCAGGCAGGTGGCCGGCGTGCGTCATGCGTGTCTTGTCCTCTCCCCCGCGCCTTCCCCTGCCGGGGTGACGCGGTCCCTTGCGCGCTGTAGCATCATGACGGATCTTGTGTCCGATGGCTTGGCCAAAGCGTTCGCCGCCAGTCTGGACTGCCTGCAAAAATTTGCAAGAAACTTTCCGGATTTCTCCCGAAGTTTTATGAACCAATCATATATTTCATCAGTTAAACAATCATTTTCAGAACTTTATATCCAATTCTCACGAACGGGCACCACCCCTACAAAGATTTGCAAAATTTTTCCTCTAGTGTCAGAACCGGGGTGAGAGGGAGTTGGGTCATGATGCGAATCTTCGTGGGTGTTGCGGCTGCGCTATGCGCAAGCACGTGCCTTGCGGGCGGGCCGGTTGCGGCCGGAGACACGCCTGCCCCCATTTCAGAGCGCCAGCTCGAAGACGAGATCATCTATTTCGTCCTGCCCGATCGCTTCGCCAATGGTGACACGGCCAATGATCGCGGCGGCCTTACCGGCGGCGCGTTCGATCACGGCTTTGATCCTACCCACAAGGGTTTTTACCACGGCGGCGACCTCAAAGGTCTGACTGCCAAACTCGACTACATTCAGGGCATGGGCGTCACCGCGATATGGTTCGCGCCGGTGTTCAAGAACAAGCCGGTGCAGGGTAAACCGGGCGAGGAAAGCGCGGGTTATCACGGCTATTGGGTGACAGACTTCACCAGCGTCGATCCGCATTTCGGCACCAATGCCGAATTCAAGGCCTTCGTCGATGCCGCCCACGCGCGGGGCATGAAGGTCTATATGGACATCATCACCAACCACACCGCCGACGTGATCGACTATGCGGAAGGGCAGTATGCCTATCGCAGCAAGGGCGAATATCCCTTCTCGCGCCGGGGCGGCCCCGATGGCGCGCCGATCAACGCAGGCTTTGCGGGCGACGACATTGCTGATCCGGCCAACTGGGCCAAGCTGACCGATCCCACCTTCGCCTATACCCCGGTGGTGCGCGACGCAGAAAAGAGCGTGAAGGTGCCCGCGTGGCTCAATGACGTGACGCTCTATCACAACCGCGGCAATTCGCACTGGATCGGCGAAAGTTCTGTCTATGGCGACTTCTCCGGCCTCGACGATCTCGCCACCGAGCACCCTCGCGTGGTCGCGGGAATGATCGACATCTTCGGCCAGTGGATCGACGACTACGGGATCGACGGCTACCGCATCGACACCGCCAAGCATGTGAACCCGGAATTCTGGCAGGCCTTCGTCCCCGCCATGCTCAAGCGAGCCGAAGCCAAGGGGATCAAGCACTTCCACATCTTTGGCGAGATTGCTTACGAGGAACCCACCGCCACGCTCGCCGCGCAGGTGATGGCAGAAAGCGGCCTGCCTTATGGGCTCGACATGGGCTTTGCCAAAGCCGCGCAGCTGGTCGCCAGCGGCAAGGCGCCGCCGCGTCTGATGGCCGAATTCCTCCAGCAAGACGCGATCTATCCCGGTGGTGCGTCCACCGCGCTCGGCCTACCGACTTTCCTCGGCAACCACGATTTCGGCCGCTTTTCGATGTTCGTGCGCGAGATGAGCGGTTCGGATGACGAAGCGACACTGCTCGCCCGCGTCAAGCTGGGGCACGCGATGATGTTCCTGCTGCGCGGCGTGCCGACCGTTTATTACGGCGACGAGCAGGGCTTCATCAGCGACGGCAATGACCAGCTGGCGCGCGAGGATATGTTTCCGAGCAAGGTGGCCGCTTACAACGACAACAACCTGATCGGCTCGGACGCGACCACCGCGCAGAGCAATTTCGACACCGCGCACCCGCTTTACCGGACCATCGCCGAACTTGCGCGGGCGCGCAGAGGCAGCCCGGCGCTGCGGCGCGGCCTCACCGAGGTGCGCGCCTTTGCCGAAACCGCGCCCGGATTGCTCGCCGTCGAGCGCCACGATCCCGATAGCGGACAGCGGGTGCTGCTGGCCTTCAACACCAGCGCATCGGCGCTTTCGCAGCCAATCGAGGTAAGCTACCGGGCAACCGGCGTCACGCCGCTGGTGGGGGATTGTCCGCAGGGACTGACCGCACCCGGCAGCGTGTCGATCACCCTGCCGCCGTTCGGCTATGCTGCGTGCATTCTGGAGACTGAGAAATAATGGCTTCGGTTATGGCTGCGGCTGCCGCATCTGCCTCGGGCGAGCTTGCCTGGTGGCGCGGCGCCGTGATTTACCAGATTTACCCGCGCAGTTTCAGCGACACCAATGGCGACGGGATCGGCGATCTCGCCGGGATCGCCCAGCGGCTGGATTACATCGCCGATCTGGGCGTGGACGGCATCTGGATCTCGCCCTTCTTCACCTCGCCGATGCGCGATTTCGGCTATGATGTGGCCGATTACTGCGGGATCGACCCCAGCTTTGGCACCTTCGCCGATTTCGACCGGATTATCGAGAAGGCCCATGCGCTCGGGCTTAAGGTGATCATTGATCAGGTCTATTCGCACACCTCGGACGAACACGCGTGGTTCCAGGAGAGCCGGCAGGATCGCACCAACCCCAAGGCCGACTGGTATGTCTGGGCCGACCCCAAGCCCGACGGCTCGCCGCCATCGAACTGGCAATCGGTGTTCGGCGGTTCGGCATGGCAGTGGGATGGGCCGAGGAAGCAGTATTACCTGCACAATTTCCTCACCAGCCAACCCGATTTGAATGTCCATAACCGCGACGTGCAGGATGCGCTGCTGGATGTGGCGCGGTTCTGGTTGGCGCGCGGTGTGGACGGCTTCCGGCTCGATGCGCTGAACTTTGCGATGCATGACCCCGAATTGCGCGACAATCCGCCCTCGGGCCTGCCGATGGAGCTGGTCACCCGCCCCTTCGACATGCAACACAAACGCTTCAACCAGTCGCACCCCGACATTGTCGCTTTCCTCGAACGCATCCGCCAGGCCATCGACGAATTCCCCGACCGCTTCACCGTCGCCGAAGTCGGCGGACCGGAGCCGCTGGCGGAGATGAAGGCCTTCACCGAAGGCGGCAAGCGGCTCGATTCGGCCTATAATTTCGACTTCCTTTACGCTCCGCAGCTGACTGCGAGCGGGGTGCGCGCGAGCCTTGCGCAGTGGAGCGGCGAGGACGGCGAGGGCTGGCCCTCATGGGCGTTCTCGAACCATGACGCGCCGCGCGCGGTGAGCCGCTGGACACGCGACGGCGATCAAGCCCGCGCTGCACGCCTCAATCTGTTGCTGTTGCTCAGCCTGCGCGGCAATCCGATTATCTACCAGGGCGAGGAGCTGGGCCTGCCGCAGGGCGAGGTCGCCTTTGAAGACCTGCTCGATCCCGAAGCGATCGCCAACTGGCCGCACACGCTGGGCCGCGATGGCGCGCGCACCCCGATGCCGTGGCAGGCAAGCGCGCCGCAAGCGGGCTTTTCGAGCGCCAACCACACCTGGCTCAAGCGCGATCCGGCGCATGCGGCCTTCGCGGTGGACCAACAGGCGGGCAATCCGCAGTCCGTGCTCAACTACACGCGCCAGCTGCTCGCGCTGCGGGCGCAGCTGGCGGCGCTGGTGGCAGGCGACATCACGCTGCTCGATACGCCTGACGACGTGCTGGCCTTCGTGCGCCATGATAGCGATGACGCGGTGCTGTGCGCCTTCAATCTCGGCGATGCGCCCTGCGAATGGACGCCGCCAGCAGGTTTTGCCAGCACGCGGCTGCTCGCCAGCGAAAGCGCGGTGGGGACGGCGGGCGATCCGCCCATGGTGCTTGCTCCCGGAACGGGATACTGGGCGGCGAACACAGCGGAGACTGCCTGACCATGAGCGCAACCCGGCCTGCCACGCGGCGCAGCGCCACGCTGGAGGACATCGCCCGCGAGGCCGGGGTTTCGGTCTCGACGGTGAGCCGTGCGCTTAATGACAGCCCGTCGGTCAAACGCCGCACCAAGCAGCAGATTTGGCAGATCGCCCGCGCACATGATTATGAATTCCGCGCCTCCATGCCTGCCGGGCCAAGCGGCGCGGATGCCACCATCGCGGTGGTCGTGCCCGCCCCGCAGGCGCGCGAGAGCCGGGTGGCGGACCCCTTCTTCCTCGAACTGCTCGCCGGAATTGCCGAGGCCGCGCGCGATCGCAACGCCGATCTCCTGATCAGCCATCTCTCCCCGCGCGCTGGCGAGGATCTCGACTATGCGATGAGCACCAGCCGGGCGACGGGGGTGATCTTCATCGGCCAGTCCTCGCTGCACCACGCCTTCAACGCGCTCGCTGCGCGTGACAATCGCTTCGTGGTGTGGGGCGCGGAGTTTCCCGATGCGCAGTACTGCGCGATCGGATCGGACAATGTCGCAGGCGGCCGGCGCGCGACCGCGCACCTCGCGCGGCTTGGCCGTCGTCGCATCCTGTTCCTCGGCGATACCGAAGCGCCCGAGGCCGAGCAGCGCTGCCGCGGCTATCGCCAGGCGCTCGTCCAGGCGGGCATCGCAGTGGACGAGAGCCTCGTTATCCCGGCCCATTTCGAAGTCCACTCGGCCGAGGCAGCAACCCGCAGCGCGATTGCGCGGGGGCTGACATTCGACGCAGTGTTCGCAGCGAGCGACCTCATCGCGATCGGCGCAATCCGCGCGCTCACCCGGTCTGGCATCAATGTCCCGGCCGATGTCTCGGTGGTGGGCTATGACAATATCCCCGCCGCTCGGCTCGTCACCCCGCAGCTCACCACTATCGATCAGGACGCCAATCTGGCGGGGCGGATGCTGGTGTCGAAATTGATCGACAAGGGCGATGGCCCGGCGATTTCGGAGCGTCTGGAAACCAGCCTGCTGATCCGGGAAAGCTGCGGGGGATGACAAGCGCCGCCCCCAACCCGCTCAAGAGCATCGTCATCGTCGGCGGTGGCAGCGCGGGCTGGATGACGGCGGCGGCGCTCTCCCATGCAGTGGGCGGCTCTTGCGCCATCACGCTGATCGAGAGCGAGGCAATCGGCACTGTCGGCGTGGGCGAGGCGACGATCCCGCCGATCCGCAACTTCAACCACCGGCTCGGAATCGACGAGGCGACCTTCGTGCGCGAGACGCAGGGGAGCTTCAAGCTTGGCATCCAGTTCGTCGACTGGGGCAAGCTGGGCCACAGCTACTTCCACCCCTTCGGCCAATACGGTGCCGAATTCGATCAGGTGCCGTTCTACCATCACTGGATGCGCGAGAGCCTCGCGGGGCGCACTAGCGGACCGATCGATGACTTCTCGATGTGCTGGGCGATGGCGCGAGCAGGCAAGTTCACGCACCCATCCCCTGACCGGCGGCTGATCCAGTCGACCTTCGACTATGCCTATCACTTCGACGCCGGGCTCTACGCCGCCTTCCTGCGCCGCTTTGCCGAGGCGCGCGGCGTGCGCCGGCTTGAGGGGCGCGTGGTGGATGTGGCGCTGCGGGGCGAAGATGGGTTCATTGAGAGCGTCACGCTCGAAAGCGGCGAGCAGATTGCAGGCGAATTCTTCATCGATTGCAGCGGCTTTCGCGGGCTTCTTATCGAGGAAGCGCTGGAGGCCGGCTACGACAACTGGCAGCACTGGCTTCCGTGTGATCGCGCTGTCGCGGTGCCGTGCGAGCGCGGCGAGTTCACCCCCTACACCCGCTCCACTGCGCGCGAGGCGGGGTGGCAATGGCGCATCCCGCTCCAGCACCGCACCGGCAATGGTTACGTGCATTGCAGCCAGTTTCTCTCCGAGGACGAGGCCGCCGATGTGCTGCTCGCCAACCTCGACGGTAAGCCGCTGGCCGATCCGCGCACGCTTCGCTTTGTCACCGGCAAGCGGCGCGAATTCTGGAAGAGGAACTGCGTCGCGATCGGGCTGTCGGCCGGGTTCATGGAGCCGCTGGAATCGACCAGCCTTCACCTTATCCAGTACGGCATCCTGCGGCTCATCGCTCTGCTGCCCGATTCCGCCATGTCGCCGCTGCTTGCGCGCGAATACAACGCGCAGACTGCGCGCGAGTATGAGCTGATCCGGGATTTCCTGATCCTCCACTACAAGGCGTGCGAGCGAGACGATTCCGAGCTCTGGCGCTACTGCGCGGCGATGCCGATCCCTGACAGCCTGCAATACAAGATCGACCACTTCCGCACGAACGGCATGCTGGTGGCAGACGGGCAGGAGCTGTTCGCCAACCCCAGCTGGATCGCGGTCTATCTGGGCCAAGGCATCGTCCCCGCCCGCGCTTCGGCGCTGGCGATGATGCGCGAGGGCGTGCCCGTGGCCGAGCGCCTGGCGCAGATCCGGCAGGCGATGGACGAAGCCGTTGCCGCCATGCCCACTCACTGCGAATTCATCGCCCGACACTGCGCCGCCCCGCCACTGGCGGCCTGAACCCGCCGAGGCCCCGCCGCGTTGTCTCCTCCCGTCGCGTGCGGCGTGTTGGAGACACATGAGACACTGTCCAGAAACAGAAAACCGCAACCTGCGCAGGGCCCTTGCTTGGGTAGGCAGCGGCAGGGGGCGAAGGCCGGTCATCACCGCAAGCCTGCCATTGCGGCGACAAGTAGGAAAGGGCCCTGCGCCCCCATCCCGAACGTCAGAAAGGGCCCGCCATCGCTGGCGAGCCCTTCCCTGAAACCCTGGTGCGACCCGAGGGTTCGTTTGTCAGAACGTCTTGCGGATCGTGACGTTGAAGGTCCGGCCGTAGACTTCATGACGGCTCGGGAAGGTCCCGATCTCGTCGCCTGCGGCGTTGAATAGATCGTTCTGCGTCACGAAGGGTTCGTTGGTCATGTTGAACACTTCGGCCAGAATGCCGACCCCGTTGAGGAAGCTGCCCGGCTTGTCGAAGGTGTAACCGATCTGGGCATCCAGAATGGTTTCCGACTGCGCATTGGCACCCGACAGCGAGCCATCGAAGTTCTGCACTTCCGACAGGAAGCCCGAACGGTAACGCGCCGCCAGCTTCGCCCGGAACCCGTTCTTTTCGTAGAAGATGTCACCCGACCAGGTGATATCCGAATAGCCCGGGATCGGCAGCGGGTTGAAGTTCTGGTTCTGCACCTCGGCATCGGCATAGGTGATCGAGTAGAACCCGCCGAAGCCGTCGAGCGCGCTCGACAGATCGCCGAAGTTCACGCGGATCGTGCCTTCGATGCCGGTGATTTTGCCATCGGCGAAGTTGACCGGACCGCTGAACACGCCGGTGGCAAGTTCAGGCGCGGTGGTCAGGATGTTGCCGAAGCCGGCATTCTCGATCGACTGGGTGAGATCAACCAGCTCGTTGAAGTCGATGATCCAGTCCGACAGATCCTTGTGGAACGCGGCGACGATGATCGCCGAGCCGGGCGAGAAATACTTCTCGAACGAGATGTCATACGAGGTCGAGCTGTAGGGCTGCAGGAACGGGTTGCCGCCGCCCAGGTTGAAGCACACCAGCTGCGGCGGGTTGAACCCGATCACCGTATCGGGGATCTGGTCACCATTGGTGTCGGTGCAGCTCAGCGGGTTGACGGTGATGTTCTGGTTCGCCGTCATCTGGTCGAGCCGCGAACGGGTGATGGTCTTGGCTGCGGCGATACGGATGAAGGTATCGGGCATGATCTCGAAGCTCAAGTTCATGCTCGGCAGCCAGTTATCATAGCTGGTGCCCACTGTGTTGGTCAGCCCGCCACCGATCGTCCCGGTCGAACCCTGTTCGGTATCGGCATAGCGCAGGCCGATATTGCCGCGCACCGGCACCGAGCCGAACTCGCCGTCGATATTGGCCTGGATGTAGAAGTTGTGGACCTTCTCCTCGACCACCCACTGGGTATCGAAGGTGGCCTTCTCGACCAGATAGGTCCCGTCGGTCAGGAAGTCCGAGGGATCATAGGCGAGAATGTCGTTGTTCAGGCTGCCGGTGTTGGTGCTGCCGATAATGGAACCGGACGGAACCGCCAGACCATTGCCGAAGGCCGCGGTCGGACGCAGGAAGCTCTCGTTGGAATCGAAATTCTTCTGGCGGTCGGTGTAGAGCCAGCCGACAGTGATGTTGTCGATCAGCCCGCCATCGAACTCCCAATAGGCTTCGGCGCGCAGCTGGTGCAGCTCGTCCTCGATGATCGGCTGCTTGATGAAGCCGACCTGGCCCCACCCACCCGGATCGGTGAGCAGCACGTTGGCCGGATCGGTGTAATCGAGCAGACCGTCGATGGTGTAGGCGCCATCGCTCGGGAAGGTGAAGGTCAGCGTGTCCTGCGCGCCCGAACGGGCACGACCGGTGCCGGCATAGGATTCGTAATCGATGTCCTGACGATCGAGCGTCGAATAACCGTAATCGAGCACGAAGCCGAGGTTGTCGGTCGCCTTCCATTCGAGGTTTGCGCCAATCGCAAAGATTTCCGATTCGCTGCCTTCGGTGTCGGTGCGCAGGATCGGCACGACATTGGTGTAGGTCGCGCTGTCGGCAAACGGACCGCTGCCGGTCGCGCCGCCGAACTGGGCGCCGCTCCACGAGGCGATCGGGGTTTCGGTGCCGCGGAAGATGCCCGAGTCGCTGGTGTCGGTGTAGAAGCTGTCGACCACCAGCGAGAGGTTGTCGGTCGGCTCGAACTGCAGCGTTCCGGCAATCGAGGTGCGCTCGAAGGTGCGGCTGACAGCGCCCTGACGCGGGTTATCGGCGGGGTAAATCACGCCGCCAGCGGTGCGACCGATCTGGAACTGGTTGGTCTTCAGCTCGCGGCTGATGAACTGGGTCGGGATCGACTGCACCGTGACGCCGAGCGACCAGCCGAGCGTGCCGGCGGCGTTCTGATCGATATAGGAGCCAAAGAAGCGGTAGCCATCATCGGCGAAATCGGGGTTCAGCGAGCCGCTGTCATTGATGGTGTAGGTCGCCGATGCGGTGATCTGGCGGCCCTTGGAATCGAGCGGACGGATGGTGCGCAGGTCCACCGCGCCGGCAATGCCGATGGCAGCAATCTGCGCGTCGCCGGTCTTGTAGACCACGCCCGAGCCGATCAGCTCCGAGGGGAACTGGTCAAATTCGATGCCGCGGTTGTTACCGGCCGAAACCACTTCGCGGCCATTGAGCAGCGCGAGAGAGAAGTCCGGGCCAAGGCCGCGGATCGAGATCTGCTGCGAACGGCCGCGCACACGCTGGGCGGTGACGCCGGGCAGGCGCGCGAGGGTGTCTGCGATCGAAAGGTCAGGCAGCAGGCCGATGTCTTCAGCCGCGATCACTTCGACGATCGACGTCGCCCGGCGCTTGGCATCGAGCGAGGTCTGGATCGAGCTACGAATGCCGGTGACGACGATGGCATCACCATCCTCTTCGGCCGTGGTGACAGGCTGTTCGCCCGCATCCTGCGCCACCACCGGCGCGCCGGTTGCGGCAAGCGCCAGGAAGGTCGCAGCCCCACACAGCAGGCGCGCGCTACCATTGATCCCTTTGGTTTTCATCAGAACTCCCCTCCAGCAAGCAGCATCATCTGTGCGCTTTTGCAGTTTTTTTCATAGCGCAGTTGCAGACGCAGGTAAATCGGCAATCGCGCATCCCTGTGCAAAGCCAGATTTCGGGAGAATATTGTTCTATAAAGAGAGAGTTATAGCACAATTCGAGTGCTTCTTCGGCGCCTCGGCCTGCAGGTTTCGGCAATTTGTTGCCCGATTGTCACAGTTTGACCAGCATGATCGACCGCGGCGCGCAGCCCACCCGTCCCCGCGGTCGTCCGGAGCTGAGTGACTGCGGCATTCTCCAATATATTTTACATTTATTCAGTATCTTGTGGTTACGCCTTGGCCCGCCACGAGGCTTTTGTTAGGCTCGACTCCATGGCAACAACCCCCAGCCCTTCCGCGAATTCCGCCCGTCCGGGATGGGCAATCGCCCTGCAAAGCGCAGCAGTTTCGCAATTTTCCACGCAAAACCATCAGCTTGTTACGATAGGCGGCCTGCTCGAAACGCCCGAGCACGCAATTTCCCAAGCCGTTTTGCAAAAATTTGCAAAAATCACGCCGCAATATCCCGGAATGCGTGCACCGCTTGATCCGGCGGTTGGCGCGCGGTGGCTCGGCCAGCTCGCGCCCTTGCTTGACCAGTGGTTTGCCACCGGCGGCATCCGTTGGGAGATGCAGGCGTGGTATTCGCTCGTGACGACGCCGCCTGCCGGACTGCTGCCAATCCAGCGCCTGCCCCATGTTGACGGCACCGATCCGCGCCAGATCGCAATGATGCTCTATCTCCACCGCACCGGTCACGGCGGGACAGCCTTCTTCCGCCACCGCTCCACCGGGCTCGAGGCGCTGACTGCCGATGATTACCTGCACTACGCCGCCGCGCTGCAGGCCGATGTCGCGCGCACCGGCCTGCCGCCGGCCGCCTACACCACCGACGGCGCGCCGCATTTCGAGCGCACGCACACCGTGCCGGGCACCTTCAACAGCGCCGTGTTTTATCGCGGCAACATCCTGCATAGCGGGGTGATCGACAATCACGCACCATTAAGCGCCGACCCGCGCGAGGGGCGGCTGACGATCAATGCCTTCTTCCGCCCGGCGGCGGGGTAACAGGCTGAGACAGGGACAGGACATGGACAGGCCTCAGATCAAGAAGCTGGTGATCGTCGGCGGCGGCACCGCCGGATGGATCACCGCAGCCGCTTTTGCCCGGCTGCTCGGGCAGCGGCTCGAAATCGAGCTGGTCGAAAGCGAGGCGATTGGCACGGTCGGCGTGGGCGAGGCAACCATCCCGCAGATCATCCGCCTAAACGCGATCCTCGGGCTCGACGAGAATGCATTCCTGAAAGCCACCTCGGGCACCTTCAAACTCGGGATTGAGTTTGTCGACTGGGGCAAGCTGGGGAGCAAATACCTCCACACCTTCGGCGATACGGGGATGAACCTCGGCAATGTCGCCTTCCACCACTATTGGCGACGCAGCTGCATGGGCAAGGCCACTCCCGATCCGCGCGGGCTGTGGGACTATTCGCTCCACCTCGCCGCCGCCGATGCCGCACGCTTCGGCAAGATGGAAAAGGTCGGCAACACCGCGATGACGGGGCTGGCCTATGCCTATCACTTCGACGCCAGCCGCTATGCCCTGTTCCTGCGCGCCTATGCCGAAGGCCGCGGGGTGACGCGGACCGAGGGCATTGTCGAGAGCGTCCAGCGCAACAGCGAGACCGGCGACATCCGGTCGATCACGCTCGGCGGCGGCAAGCAGGTCGGCGGCGATTTCTTCATCGACTGCACCGGCTTTCGCGCGCTGTTGCTGGGGCAGGAACTCGGCGTGGGCTACGAGGACTGGTCCAAATGGCTGCCGTGCGACCGCGCGCTGGCGGTGCCCAGCGAGCGGCTGCCCACCCTCGTCCCTTACACCCGCGCCACCGCGAAGAGCGCGGGCTGGCAATGGCGCATCCCGCTCCAGCATCGCACCGGCAACGGACACGTCTATTCAAGCGGCTTCATCTCCGATGCGGACGCCGCCGACACACTGATGGCGGGGCTCGACACCAAAGCGCTGGGCGATCCGCGTCCGATCCGTTTTACCACCGGACGGCGCGAGGCGTTCTGGTCGCACAATTGCGCCGCGATCGGCCTGTCGAGCGGGTTCCTCGAACCGCTCGAATCGACCAGCATCCACCTGATCCAGTCGCACGTCAGCCGCTTGATCCAGCTGTTCCCGCGCTCTGGCGATGCGACAGCGATGCGCGATGAGTATAACCGGCGGTGTGCTGCCGAGTTCGCGCAGATCCGCGACTTCCTGATCCTCCACTACCACCAGACCGCACGCGAGGATTCGGAGTTCTGGCGTTACTGCAAGCACATGGATGTGCCTGACAGCGTGACGCACAAGCGCGAGCTGTTCGCTTCCTCGGGCCGGGTCGGGCGCGATGCGGATGATCTGTTCCGCGATGCCAGCTGGGTGCAGGTGATGATCGGGCAAGGCATCATGCCCGCCGATTACGATCCGATGGCCGATCAGATGAGCGAGCCGCAGCTCGCCGAATTCCTCGCCAACCTGCGCACGCTGATCGATCGCAGTGTCGCCGGACTGCCCACCCACGCGGACTATCTTGCGCGACATTGCGCAGCATCCGACCCGCTCGGCGCGGCCGCCTGATACAGGCACAAAAAAGGGCGGCGTGGCATCCCACACCGCCCGTTTTTTGTCTCAGCTCAGCGAAGACTTACTTCGACTGGCTTTCAAGATAGGCGACCAGGTTCGCACGGTCCTGCGCGTCCTTGATGCCCGGGAAGGCCATCTTGGTGCCCGGCATGAAGCCCTTGGGATCTTCGAGGTACTTGAAAAGCACGTCGGTGGTCCAGGTCACGCCGCTGTTCTTGTTGGCGTCCGAGTAGGAGAAGCCGGCAACCGAGCCCGACTTGCGGCCGACGACCTTGTAGAGCGACGGGCCAACGCGGTTCACGCCGTCTTCGAGCACGTGGCACGAACGGCACAGGGCGAACACCTTTTCGCCGGCTGCGGCGTCGGTGGTCATCGCGGCGTATTCCATCGTTGCGCCAGCAGCAGCTGCGTCAGCAGCCGGAGTTTCGGTGGCAGCCGGAGCGGCAGCCGCAGTTTCGGTGGCTTCAGCCGCCGGAGCATTGGCATCGCTGCCGGCACCGCCGCCGCAAGCCGAAAGAGTCATCACGCCGGCCAGCGCCGCCGCACCCATCAGGAAATTACGCTTCATGTCGTTTGTCCTCTGAACATCTAATGCCTCCCGCATCGCGGGGGGCTGTAACCCAGTTTTTCGGCCAAGAAAAGTAGGACTTCGGCATGGTTCCACACCTCGCCGCTCCCGGTGCCGCTAGGTCCTAACGCAAAAGTGCGAAAGGGTTTCCCGACAGGCGTGCACAACGCATGATTGCCTTGCCGCGTGGGCACGCTAAACATCGGCGCATGACACAGCTCCCCTGGCACACCAAGCTCGTCCTCGCCCTGTTGGCGTTCCTGCCTGCGTTCTTCGCGATTGCCGCGCTGGGGACCAAGTTCGGCATATGGAGCTGGCAGACCGGCCTGCTTGCACTGACGATGGGCGGCGGAGCGATCCTGCTCGGACTGACCGCGATTGCCGCGCTGGTTTCGCTGATTATCGGGGTGCGCGCCAAGCCGCGCCGCAATCCGGTGCTGGCGGCCGCGATTATCGGCCTGCTGATCCCCGGCGCGGTGTTCGTGATCTTTACTGCAGCCGGCGGCAAGGCGGCGGATAATCCGATCCACGACATTGCGACCGACACCGGCAATCCGCCCGCCTTCTCGGCCGAGACCATGGCCGCACGCGCCAAGGCCGAGGCCAATCCGATCAACGATTACCAGACCCCGCTCGGCAAGATCGCGCTCTTTGAAAAGGCCGGGGTTTCGCCCGAACTGGCGGTGAAGTCGCACGCGCAGATCATCACCGATCGCAAGGATCGCCCGGCCCCGCTGCCGCTCGGCGGAGCGAGCAAGGCTGAAGGCGTGGCCGCAGTCGCCGCGGCGATGGGCGCCATGGGCCTCACCGACATTCGCCCCGATGCTGATGCCGGCACGGTTGAAGGCGTGGCGCAAACCTTCTGGTTCGGCTTCAAGGATGATGTGGTCGCCCGCGTCGGCGATGCACAGATCGATTTCCGCTCGGTAAGCCGGGTCGGGGTGAGCGATCTTGGCGCCAACACCGCGCGGATCATCGAGCTGCGCAGCCGCACCGAAACGCTGCTGGGGGCGGCCAGCCGCTAGTCGCGGAAAGCTGACACCGCCACCGCGCTGCGCTGCACGACCGTGAGCGTACAAAGCGCCGCGTAGCCATAGGCCAGCACGCCGAACCATGCCGGAAACAGGCACATGGCGATGAACACCGCAATCGTCTCGGTTCCCTCGGCAAGGCCGGTGGAATAGAAGAAGCTTTTCTTGCCGTGGGCCTCGGTTGCCTCGCCGCGCTTGGCCGCGATGACGGCAAAGGCGAGGAAGCTCACCCCGGTCAGCACGAAACTCGCGACCAGCACCAGCGCCGGCAGGGTGTTGGCAGCGCTGAGGATGCCGAAGCCCAGAGGCACGCTCACGTAAAAGGCAAAATCGGCAACGATATCGAAATAGCCGCCCAGATCGGTCGGCCCCCGCACCCGCGCCACTGCTCCATCGAGCCCGTCGCACAGCCGGTTGGCGAGGATCAGCGCGAGGCCCCAGCCGACGTGCCCCAGCGCAATGGCAGCGGCCCCGCCAAGGCCGAGTGCTAGACCGGCGAAAGTGAGGCCATTGGCAGTGACACCGATGCGCGCGAGGCGGCGGCCAACCGCATTAAGCGGCGGGTCGATCAGCGGGCGCAGTTTGGCGTCGAGCATCGGCCTACCCGCCCCAGCTCACCAACCCGATCCACGCGCCGGTCATGGCGCTGGCGAGGTTGCCCGCGATCCAGCTCTTGATCCCCAGCCCTGCGGCTTCGGCGCGGCGTTCGGGGCAAAGCGTCCCGATGGTCGACACCAGCAGGCCGACGCTTGCAAGGTTCGCCACCCCGCACAGCGCATAGGTGACGATCAGCAAGCTGCGCGGGCCAAGCGTCCCGTCAGGCAGTGCGGCAAGTTCGAGATAGGCGACATATTCGTTGAGTATCGCCTTGGTGCCCATCAGCCCGCCGGCCGCCTGCGCCTCGCTCCACGGCACGCCCAGCAGCCACATGAAGGGTGCAAACAGCCAGCCGAAAAGGCGCTTGAGGCTGATGGCCTCGCCTTCGATGAAGGGCAGCGCGGCCAGCATCATGTCAACCAGCGCCACCAGCGCGAACACGGTGATGATCACCGCGATCACCGCGAGGAACAGCTGCATCCCGTCCATCGTGCCTTTGACGATCGCATCGATGCTCGATTCGTAGCGCAGGCCCTGATCGTCTTGGGGGTCCTCCTTCTCAACCTCGGTCGCGGTGTCATCATCCGTGCCGGGCACCATCAGCCGGGCGATCAGCAGCGCTGCGGGCAGCGAGATCAGCGAGGCGGAGATCATGTGGCCGGTTGCGTCGGGCACGGTCTCGCGCAGGGTGGTGGCATAGAGGATCAGGATCGCGCCGCTGATCGTCGCCATTGTCAGCGTCATGATCTGGAACAGTTCAGTGCGGCTCATCCGCCCGAAATAGGCGCGGGTGACCAGCGGCGCCTCGACCACGCCGAGGAACACGCTCGCCCCGCCCGACAGGCCGACAACGCCGCTCACCCCGAGGCTGCGGCGCAGCAGGAAGCTGAGGCCGTTCACCATCCAGCGCAGCACGCCCCAATGCCACAGCAACGCGGCCAATGCGGAGAACACGATCACCAGTGGCAGGATCTGGAAGGCAATTACCAGCGGCGGCTGCGCGCCCTCTTTGAGCGCAAACGGCAGCTCTGCCCCGCCAAGATAGCCGAACATGTAGGACGAGCCCTTGAGCGTCGCCTGCTCGACCGCGCTGACGGCGTTGTTGGCCAGCCCCACCGCCGCCCACACGGCGGGCACGCGCACGATCAGCACAGCCAGCAGGCCTTGCAGCGCCAGCGCGCCGAGCATCCACCGCCAGCCGGGCAGGCGGGCGCGGTTCTCGCTGAAGGCCCATGCGAGGCCGATCAGCACGGCAAGCCCGATCACCCCCCGCAGCTGGTCAAACAGTTCCAAACCTTGCCCCCTTCAGCGCCGGTAATCAGCGCTTTTTGCCGATCACGCGGTCAAGCGCCAGCACATCCATATCGCGCAAGGCAATCAGCGCCAGCGCTGCGCCCGCCACGGTGATCGAGGGGAAGAACAACAGGTTCGCGTCGGTGTGGAGATACAGCCCGTAGGGATCGAGGAAATGCCGCCAGATCGGGATCGCTCCGCCGACAAGGATCAGCGCGGAGAGCGGAAGCGTGAAGCGTCGCAGCAGGCCGAGCGCAACAAGCGCACCGATAGCCACCTCGAACCCGGCAAAGGCCAGCTGCAGCGTGCTGTCCGCGCCGACGCCGCCGTAATATTTCTCCGCCAGCTTGGCCCCCATGCCGTCTTCCAGCAGGCGCACCCCGCCCCACAGCACCAGCAGCATTCCGGTGCCGATCCGCATGATCAGCAAGGCGATCTTGGCAAGCATCGGCACGTTCTCCTGTTCAGCCCCGGCGCCATGCATGGTAGCGCTCGACCCAGCGGAGCAGGCCTTCCGGCTTGTGCGCCTTCTTCCAATTGCCCGCCGCAAACTTGTTGGCTTCCACCATCGTGGGATAGGCGTGGATCGTGCCGAGGATCTTGTTGAGGCCGATCCCGTGCTTCATCGCCAGCACATACTCGGCCAGCAATTCGCCCGCGTGCGCGCCGACGATGGTCGCACCCAGCACGGTGTCCTTGCCGCCTGCCGGGGTCAGCACCTTGACGAAGCCGCGCGTCTCGCTCTCAGCAATCGCGCGGTCGAGGTCGTCGAGGTCGTAGCGGGTGACCTCGACCGCGATGCCCTGCTCCGCCGCATCGCGCTCGTTGAGGCCGACGCGGGCAACTTCGGGATCGAGGAAGGTAACCGCCGGGATCACGCGGTAATCGGCCTTGAACTTGCGCAGGCTCCCGAACAGCGCGTTGACGCTGGCATACCACGCCTGATGGCTGGCAGTGTGGGTGAACTGATAAGGGCCAGCAACATCGCCCGCGGCAAAGATATTGGGGAACTTGGTCGCAAGGAATTCGTCGGTCACGACGGTCTTGGCGGTGTCCACGCCAATCGCTTCCAGCCCGAAACCGGTGAGCCGCGCCTTGCGCCCGACCGCGACGATCAGCGCATCGAAGGGCACCTGCACCTCCGCGCCGTCGCTTTCCGCGATTAGCACCCCGCCCTCGATCCGCACCGCAGCATGGTCGGTCAGCACGCGCACGCCCGCTTCCTCGAGCGCCGCCCGCGCCAGCGCGGAGACATCCTCGTCCTCACGCGCAAGCACTCGCGCGCCGCGCTCGATCTGCGTCACCTGTGATCCCAGCCGCGCAAAGGCCTGCGACAGCTCGCAGCCGATCGGCCCGCCGCCCAACACCGCGATCCGCTGCGGAGCCTCCTCCATCGCAGCAAAGGCGTTCCACAGGGTTTCGCTGGTGAGGTAGCCGCTGTCTTCGATGCCCGGAATCTCTGGCACCACTGGTGCCGCGCCGCTGGCGATGATGATGCTGCGGGTGGTGAGCCTTTGCGTCCCGCCATCATTGCGCGCGATCTCGACCGTCCACGGATCGATGATCGTCGCGTAGCCCTTGACAACATCGACCCCGAGATCGGTGTAGCGTTCCACGCTGTCGTGCGGCTCGATCGTCTTGATGGTATCGAGCACGCGGGCCATCACCGCCTTGAACGGCACCTTGGGGGTGGCCGGCTCCAGCCCGTATTTGTCGGCTCCGCGCATCATCGCGGCGACTTTCGCGCTCTTGATGATCGCTTTGCTCGGCACGCAGCCGGTGTTGAGGCAATCGCCGCCCATTTCGTGCGCTTCGACCAGCGTCACCTTGGCTTTCACCGTCGCGGCGATCAGCGAGGACACGAGCCCCGCCGAGCCTGCGCCGATTACCACCAGATTACGGTCGAACTTCTTGGGCTTGGTGAAGCCGGCATAGACCTTGCGGCGCTGGATGATCCCGATGATCCCCTTGGCGATCCACGGCACGATACCGAGCAGCACGAACGACCCGATCACCCCCGGCGAGGCGATGCCTGATAGGCTGTCGATCTGCGCCAGCTGCGTTCCGGCGTTCACATAGACAATCGTGCCAAGCAGCATCCCGATCTGGCTCACCCAGGCATAGGTCACCGTGCGGATGCGGGTGAGGCCCATCACAAGGTTCACCACAAAGAACGGGAAGACCGGAATCATCCGCAAGCTGAACAGATAGAACGGCCCATCCCGCTCCAGCCCGGCATTGATCGCCTTCAACCGCTCGCCAAAGCGCGCCTCGATGCTGTCGCGCAGAACATAGCGCGATGACAGGAACGCCAGCGTCGCGCCGATGGTCGAGGCGAAGGAGACGAGGATCGTCCCACCCAAAACGCCGAACAGCGCGCCTGCCGCCAGCGTCATGATCGCCGCCCCCGGCAAGGATGCCGCTGTGACTGCGACATAGGCGAGGAAGAACCCGGCGATCACTGCCAAGGGGTTTTCCTGTTGGAACGCGGCCAGATCTCCGGCGAGCGCCTTGATCCCGTCAAGCGTGAGATATTGCCCCAGGTCGAAGGCGAAATAGGCAGCGACCAGTGCAGCCAGCGCGGCAAGGATGATGATCTTCTTCACACGGTCCCCCTGCCTCCCGCTTTCGCCTGTGCCGCGCGCAAGGTTACGCGGGATTGGCGATTGCGGCATATTTCGCAATCCAGCGCCGGTCGATGGCGTGCTTGAGGCGCAGCACCCAGCGTCCTTCGGCGCTCAGCGAGCCATAGCTGGCGATCGCGCTGCCGTCGCCCGTGTTGATGAGATAGAGGCTGTTCCAGCGCGGCTGATAGGTCTTGCGCGGAGTTTCGCCCGCCAGCAGCTTGCGCAGATTGGCGGCGAGCACCGGCCCTGCAAACACCGCGTGGACCCCCGAATGGGCGAGCGGCCGGTCAGAGCGCGCGGCGACATCACCGGCGGCGAGGATGTGGGAGTGCGAAACCGAGCGCTGGTGGGCATCGACCAGCACAAAGCCGCTCGCCTCGACCGCCAGCCCGCTTGCCGCGATCCATGCGGGCGCGGCGCTGCCGAGTGCAGTGACGATCATGTCGGCAGGCTCACGTGACACATCGCCCGCCATGATCGCGCCTGCTTCGATCCGGGCATTTTCGGCCAGCACCGCGATCCCCTGCCGTCCGAATGCGCGCAGAACGCGCTGCTGCACGGCGGGCGCGAAGCCGGGGAGCACGCCCGCCTCGCCCGCGATCAGCGTCACTTCGGGGCGGGCTTGTGCCGAGGCCAGGTTGCGCAAGCCGAACGCCAGCTCCACGCCCCCTGCCCCACCACCCGCCACCACGACGCGGGTGGGCACAGGGCGCGCGGCGAGCTGTTCGACAAAGGCATCGATCGGGCGCACGTCGATCAGACGCGGATCATCGCCCAGCAACGCAGCGCCGCGCCCCACCCCGCCGGTGCCGAGCGAGGCGAAATCGAAGGCGATTGTCTCGCCTGCATCAGTGAGCACAGCCCGAGCCCCTGGGTCGAGCCGCACGCACGCCGCCTGGATCCACTCCACCCCGGCCCGCGCTGCCAGCGCCCTCAGATCAACCAGCCCGTCATCCTGCGCGTGCTGCCCTGCAAGCCAGCCAGGCACCATGCCCGAATAGCGCAATTGCGGGTGCGGGGTCAGCAACACGGCGCGGCAGCCGGGCGGCGGGCCGCGCCGAATCCAGTCGGCCAGCACCGCAACATGGGCATGCCCGCCGCCGATCAGCAGGAGAGTTTGCAAAGAAGCGAAAGGCTGCGGCAAGATCATCGCCCAAGTCATGCCGCATCCCGCGCGGTTCAGCTACCGGCAAGGTTGGTCCGCTAACGGCGAAGTTAAGCGACAATGCTTCGCAATAGCTTCTTTTAGGTTCATATCTTCATGATTTTGCACATAACCTGCCCGCCGGAACTACAGGCGGTCTGGGCGATTAAACGATTGCAGCATTCGGTGTTGCGCGTCATGCACCTGATCAATGTCACGTCTGGCGCTGCAAGGGTGCAGGATGCGGCAGGCATGATGCCTCGCGTGATCACAGGTTCTGGACGGAAAGGCTGTCATGGCGGTTGAAGGCCCCTCTTACGGCTCACAGATATCGCTGACCAAGTTCTTCCGGATCTTTGCCGAGATCCTGAAGCCGGAGAGCAATTTCTACTGGCTCGCCGTGATTTACGGCGTGGGCATCAGCCTGCTTAGCCTCGCCACGCCGATTTCGGTGCAGATGCTGATCAACACTGTCGCCAACACTGCCATGCCCGCACCGCTGGTGATGCTGTCGATCACGCTGTTCGTGCTGCTGCTGTTCTCCTCGCTGCTCTATGCCTTGCGGATCCATCTGATGGAGCTGTTCGCGATGCGGTTTTACGCGCGCATGGTGAGTGAGATTTCGCTGATCGCGATCTACGCCCAGAACCCGTTCTTCACCGACACCACCCGCGGCGCGCTGTTCAACCGCTATTTCGATGTGCAGATCGTGATGTCGCGGATGCCGAACCTGATCCTTGACGGGTTCTCGATCCTGCTCGCCATCGCCGTCGGCTTTGTGCTGGTGTCGCTCTATCACCCGCTGTTCCTGATCTTCACGCTGGTGATGATCGCGCTGATCTGGATAATCTGGCTGGTGTGGGGTTCGCGGGCGATCCGCGCCGCGATCGATGTCAGCCATGCCAAGCATGGCACCGCGATGTGGCTGGAGCAGATCGGCGAATCCAACGGCTTCTTCAAGTCGCAACAGCGCATCGACTATGCCATCGCCGAGACGGATCGCGCCACCCACGCCTATCTGGACGCCCGGCGGCGCTATTTCCGCCATTGGTTCTCGCAGACGCTGGCCTTCGTGTTCCTCTATGCCTTGGCGAGCGCAGTGCTGCTGGGCCTCGGCGGGTGGCTGGTGATCCAGTCGGAGCTGACACTGGGGCAGCTGGTCGCGGCAGAACTGGTGCTGTCGGCAGCGTTCTTCGGCGTCGCGCAACTGGGCACCTATCTCCAGTATTTCTACGAGCTGTGCGCAGCGGGCGAGGAAGTCGCACAGTTCTTCGATGTCGAGCAGGAGACGCCCACCGGCGATGATCCGATCATCGGAACCGACCATACGCTGGTGTTCCGCAAGGTACGCGGGGCTGCACGGCACGAGAATGCGGAGCTCGATTTCACCATTCCCACCGGCGCAATCGTCATGGCCTCGACCAGCCAGCACGGGTTGCAGCGCATGTTCACCAACGTGCTCAAACTCTACCAGCTGCCCACCTCGGGCTATGTCACGCTGGGCGGCACCGATCTCAAGGATATCGAAGCCCATCACCTGCGAATGACGATCTACGTGCTCGACCGGCCGAGCTTCGTGCCGATGACGATCCGCCAATATCTCAGCCTGTCGTGTGCCACCGGGGAAAGCTGGCGGATGCTTGATGCGCTCGAGGCGGTCGGCCTGACAGACGCGATTGCCGGGCTCGACAAGGGGCTCGACACCGCCGTCGCGGCGACCGGCTATCCGCTCTCGACGGTGGAACTGCTCAAGCTCAAGCTGGCGAGCGCGATCCTCGCCCGCCCGCGCTTCCTGGTGCTCACCCGCCTGTTCGATCTGATCGAGACCGAGGATCTTGCCCGCGCGTTGGCGGCGGTGCGCGAACAGGGCTTCACCACGGTGGTCTATTTCTCGGCCCGCAACGCGCCGCTCGGTTGTAGCCATTTCCTCCACATGGAGGCTGACCAGCAGCTGTGGTTCGATGATTTCGCCGCCTTTGCCGATGCCAGGGAGGAACGCAGCAGCAGCACCGCTGATACCGCCCGGCTGCGCGCCCAGATCGCCGCTCCGGGCAAGGGAGAGCAGGCATGATCGCGCCGGGCCGGACGTCGCACCGCTTCACCGCGCTGGAATCGGTCAAGGTGCCGCGCGTGATGCGCACGGTATTCTATATTTTGCTGATCGCCTTCTTGGCGGCGCTCGCGTTCCTGATCTACGCGCCGTGGGTGCAGACGGCGACGGGGCGCGGTGCGGTCAACACGCTCAATCCCAACGAGCGCAAGCAGGATATCAACGCGCTGGTGCCGGGCCGGATCGAGCAATGGTATGTGCGCGATGGCAGCGCGGTGAAACAGGGCGATCCGATCGTGCGGATTGCCGACATCGATCCGCAGCTGATCGATCGCCTGCAGGCCGAGCGCGAGCAGATCGCGGCGCAATTGCAGGCCGCCCAAAGCGCGCTCGCCACCGCCAAGCTGGACGAAGCCCGCGCACGCGAACTGTTCCAGGCCGGCCTTGCCGCAAGGCGCGATTACGAACAGGCGCAGATCCGCATCAATGAACGCGAAGGACAGGTTGCCGCTGCCACCGCTGCGCTCAACCGCGCTGATGTCGGCCTTGCGCGCCAGTCGGTGCAGATCGTGCGCGCGCCGCGTGACGGCTTCATCCAGAGCCTCAATGCCGGCGATGCGGCGACCTATATCAACGCGGGCGACGTGCTGGCGACCTTCGTGCCCAAAAGCGCCGAGCGGATGGTCGAGATATTCATCGACGGGCGTGACGTGGCGCTGGTGCAGCGCGGCGACAAGGCGCGGATCCAGTTCGAAGGCTGGCCTGCGGTGCAGTTTTCCGGCTGGCCCTCGGTCGCGGTCGGCACTTTTGGCGGGACTGTGGTCGCGATCGACCAGTCGGCGCAGATCAACGGCCGCTTCCGCGTGCTGATCGCCGAAGACAAGACCGATCCCAATCCCTGGCCGGAAGAACGCTTCGTGCGCTTCGGGGCCAAGGCGCAGGCCTGGGTGCAGCTCGATACCGTGCCGGTCGGCTACGAAATCTGGCGTCAGCTCAACAATTTCCCGCCCGAGCTGCCGACCGCCGAAACCACTGAAACCTCCGCGCCGCCAAAGTGACGATGACGCGCGACCTTGCCCTTCCCCGCTGGCGCTGGCTGGCGTGCGGCGCAGCGCTGCTGGCGCTCGCCTCTGCGCCGGCGCCAGCGTGGGCGCAGGACATTGCGCCGGTCGGCGATTCGCTCGAAGTGGCGCTCACCACCGGGCCGCTGCTGCCGGACGAAGTGCTACGCTCCTCGGCGCTGACCTTCCCCGCGATCCTCGAAGCTTTCGAGCGCGAGGCCGCTGCGCGATCCGATCAGGTTTCGGCCGATGGCGCCTTCGACCTGATGCTCAAGGGCGAGTATTATGACCGCCTGACGGGCTTTTATTCGGGCGGCTTTGCTAAGGCCGAGGCGCGCCAGCCACTGCGCCCTTACGGCGCGGAAGTGTTCGGCTCCTACCGCGCGTCCGACGGCACTTTCCCGACTTACGAGAATTACAACTACACCAATAATCTCGGCGAAATCAAAGTCGGCGTGCTGTTTTCGCTGCTGCGCAACCGCGATATCGATGCGCGCCGTTTCGCCATCGAAGATAGCCGTCTGGCCGCCAGCCAGGCGCGGCTCGATGTGATGCTGGTGCAATTGAACGTCCAGCACGAGGCGCTGCGGGCCTATTATCGCTGGGTTGCCGCGGGCGAGGAAATCCGGGTATTCGAAGAACTGCTCGAAATCGCCGAGGCGCGCCAGGTGGGCCTCACCCGCGAGGTGAACGAAGGCGGGCGCGCGCGGATCGCGCTGACCGAGAACGAGCAGAACCTGCTGCGCCGCCGCACCCTGCTGGAACAGGCCAAGCGCGATTTCCAGACCGCGGCAAACTCGCTCGGCTTCTACCTGCGTGATTCGGCCGGTCGGTTGATCATCCCTACCCGTGAGCAATTGCCGCCGGCACGGGCCTTGAAGGCGATCCCGCCGGTCGAAACGCTGCTGGCGGTGCCGCTGAGCGATGTGATCAAGACCCGGCCCGAATTGCAAACCTTCAAGCTGGCGCTCGAACGCGCCACCAACCGGGTCGCGCTGCGACGCAATGATCTCCAGCCCTCGCTCAATGCCAGCGTCGAGCTGTCGCGCGATTTCGGCCAGATCGGACCGGGCGGACCGGGGTTCGATTCCACCGACACCGTGGTCGGGCTGACCTTCTCGGTGCCGCTGCAGCGGCGCGAGGCGCGCGGGCGGCTCGGGCGCGCCGAGGCAGAACTGCGCGAAACCGAACTGCGCCAGCGCCGCATCGCCGATCAGATAACCACCGATGTCAGCAACATCCTCGCCAATCTCGGCGCGGCGGTGAAGCTGTCCGAACTCGCCAATGCCGAAGTCCGGCAGGCGAGCCAGATGGTGCAGGCCGAACGCACCCGTTTCCGTTTGGGCGCTGGCGAATTCTTCCTCGTCAATGCGCGCGAGGAGACCGCCGCCAACGCCCAGATCAGCGCGATCCGCGCCGAGCTTGCCGGCCGGCTGGCCGAGGCAAGCTACAACGCGGCGACGATGAACCTTACTGCGCTGGGGCTGGAATAGGCGCAGGCGGCGGTGCGGCGGCGGCTGCCGCAGCAGCCTCCGCCTCGGCCTGCGCCTTGGCCGCTGCTTCCGCCTCCGCTGCAGCCTTGGCCTGCGCCTCGGCCAGCCCGACCAGATCGACCGGCACATCGCGGTTATAGGCCAGCACGCCCGGCACCGGCGGGATCCGACCCACCAGCGCGCGCAGGAAGTTGTTGCGCTTGCCCGCCGCGCGCAGCTCGGCCTTGGCATGGGGGTATTGCGCCAGCGATTGCGGCACGCTCCAGTCGGTCGGCTTGGCCGGGCGATCGGGCAGCAATTCGCGCTCGAAGGTCGATTGCTCCAGCGCCGTTCGATCGGCCCAGCCCAGGCTGAGGAAATCGCCCAGCGAGGTGATCTGCCCCGCCTTGGCATCGAACTTCACCGAGCCCATGCAGTAGCACTGACCGAACACCTGTGTGCCGGGCAGATAGAGGATCGGGCCGAAGAAGGTGTATTCGCCCGGCTCCACCTCGATCAGGTAGCTGAAGCTTTTGCTCTCGCCCTCGGTCTTGTCGAAGATGAACTGCGGGCCGTAGCTGACGATCATGCGAAAATCGATCGGATCGATCGCGAAGCTTTGCTCGGTCGGCTCGACCGGCTTCTGCTTGGGCGGACGGCCGGTTTTGGCAGCGGCTTCGTAGCGCTTCAAAGCCTTGGGGTAATCGGCCTGCGCCTCGGCGAATTCCTCGCGCCACTTGGTCTCGTAATTGGCGATTTCCTCGGGCCCCGGGGTCTTGAGGAAGATGCCGTTGGCGCGGTTTTGCGGGCTGCGGACGAAGATATAGGCCTTGGCCGGATCGATCTTGGCCTTGCCCGAAGTCAGGTTCTTGAGCTCGATCGCCTTGGATTCGGCCAGATCGGGCTTCACCTTCTGGGCGGCCACCGGCGTGGCGGCGAGAGCGAGCGCGCCCGCGATCAGGGTAAGAATGCGCTTCATGGTTCGAGCACCTCGAATTGGGGTTTGGGGCCGGAGGCGACACGCGCCTGCTTGAGCAGGGCGGCCTCACGATCCTTGGCGTTCTCGCGGCTCAGGCCTTCCTCGAAATGGAACGCCTGCCACAGGTCCTTTTCCAAACCATAGCGATCATAGCCTTTGTAATACATGCAGTTGCGCACATTGACGCGCTTGATCCGGCGGCGTTCGGCGCTGCCGAAAATGGCATCGGCCATCAGCCCGCCAATCGCGCCGCCGATCCCGCCTGCGAGGCCATACTGCGCCATCGCCGAACCAATCGCCGCGCCGTCAGCGCCCATGTAGAAATTGATCCCGCTCGCCAGCGAGTCGCATTCGGTGATGTCGGCATAGGCGGTTGAGAAATCGGTGCCTTCGCGGTGGAAGAAGAAATACTTGTCGAAGTCCGCCGCGATTGTGGGATCGGAGGTGTAGGCGAGGTTCGGCATTTCGACCGCCTCGACTTCGGCCGAAGTGAAAATCTTCATCTCCGGCTCGGTTTTGATCGCCTGCGCCTGAAGCGCCGCCGGCATGGTGGCCAGCAACGCGAGCGCCGCGCAATGCAGCAATTTCATGGGATTATGCCCCTCTCTCATTTTGTCGAAATGACGCTGGCAGTTTTATAATTGCCTCGCAAGCCGGTTATCATCACCGCGCACTGGCTTAACCACAATTCGTTCACGCTGGGGCCATCACCCGCCGCGCAAGCGGGCGCGGGCGCGCGATCTGCCGCCCGCCCCTCTGTGCGATCGAGCCCCCTTTTTCATGACCTCAAAACTATTGACCGGGCTGCTGGCCAAACCCAGCGAATCCGGCAATGCGGCGCGCTGCACGCGCGGCGAACGTCTGTTCCAGATCGCCTTTGGCGCGATCCAGTGGCCGTGGCTGCTGCGCAGTCTGTATGGCGGCACGCAGGCGCAAAAGCAGGCGCTGCTCGAACGGGTGGGGTTGCCCGTGGATGCCCTGCCGCATCTCGGCAGTTGGAAGGCCGATACCTATCTGCTCCACCGCATCGTCGACACCATCGCCGAGGCCCGTCCGGCCACCGTGGTCGAACTGGGCTCGGGCGCCACCTCGCTGGTGATCGCCAAGGCGCTGGCGCTGCACGGCGGGGGCCGTTTGCACTCCTATGACCAGCACGCGCCCTTCGTCGACGCGATGGAGGGCTGGCTGGCCGAGCACAGCCTTGATGCGGCGTTCCACCACGCCCCGCTCGGGCATCGCGAGGTGCGCTGGCCGGGGCTATGGTATCACTTGACGGCGGTGCCGGGGTCGATTGACCTGCTCGTGATCGATGGCCCGCCCTGGGCCGTCCACCCCTTCGCCCGCGGAATGGCCGAGCGCCTGTTCCCGCTGATCGCGCCGGGCGGCACGGTGCTGCTCGACGATGCCGCCCGCCCGGGCGAGCGTTACGTGGCGCGGCGGTGGAAGACAAACTGGCCCAACTTCACCTTCCACTACGAAGGCGCGGGGACCAAGGGGCTGCTGGTCGGGCGGCGACGCGTCTAGTTGCCGCGCCCTAGAGCTTTCCTCTAAGCGCCTGATAGGCGGCAGCCGAGACCGTATTGGCCAGATTGAGCGAGCGGATCACATCCGACCGCATCGGCAAGCGGAACAGGCGGTCCTCATGCTGGGCAATAATGCTGCGCGGTATGCCTTTGGTTTCCTGACCGAATACCAGCATCGCATCATCGGGATAGTCGGGCTCGTAAAAGCTGCGGCTGCCGAATTCCTCGAACAGGAACAGCTGGTCAGGGCGCGGGGTGCGCGCTTCGAGGAAGGCGTCCCAGCTGGCATATTCGGTGAGGTGCACGTGCGGCCAGTAATCGAGGCCCGAGCGCTTCACCCGCTTGTCGGAAATATCGAAGCCCAGCGGATGGATCAGGATCAGCTCCATCCCCAGCGCCACACAGGTGCGCCCCACCGCCCCGGTGTTGCCGGGAATTTCGGGCTGGACGAGGATGATGGAGAGGCCCATCAGGCCGCGTCCGTTAGCCCAGCTTGTCCTTGAGCAGCTGGTTCACCACGCCCGGGTTGGCCTTGCCCTGCATCGCCTTCATCGTCTGGCCGACGAAGAAGCCGAACAGGGCTTCCTTGCCGCCGCGATACTGCTCCACCTTGTCGGCGTTGGCGGCGATGATCGCGTCTACGGCCGCTTCGATCGCGCCGGTGTCGGAGACCTGCTTCAACCCTTCGGCCTCGGCGATTTCCTCCGGCGCACGGCCGGTCTTGAGGACGATTTCGAAGATTTCCTTGGCCTGCCCGCCGCTGATCTCGCCCTTGTCGGCCATCGCGAGGATGCTTGCCTGCGCGGCTGCCGTGGCGTTGGCGAGGTCGGCGTCGTCGCCCAGCGCCTTCACCACGCCCGGCGCGACCGAAAGCGACCAGTTGGCGACCTGCGTGGCGACCGCGGCTTCGTCCTTGCCGATCACTGTGGCAGTTTCGGCCAGCAGCGTTTCGAAGCGAGCGAATGTTTCAACCTCGGCGGTCAGTTCGCGGGCATTATAGGGCGTGAGGCCGAGCACCTCGACGTAACGCTTGCGCTTGGCATCCGGCAGTTCGGGGAGCGACGCGCGGCAATCGGCGAGGAAATCTTCCTCCAGCACCAGCGGCAAAAGATCGGGATCGGGGAAGTAGCGATAATCGTGCGCGTCTTCCTTCGACCGCATCGTGCGCGTGGTGCCGGTGCCGGGGTCGAACAGGCGCGTTTCCTGCACGATGCTGCCGCCGCTCTCCAGCACATCGACCTGCCGCATCGCCTCGTGCTCGATCGCCTGCATCACGAAGCGCACGGAGTTGACGTTCTTGGTTTCGGTGCGGGTGCCGAATTCGTCGCCCGGACGGCGCACCGAGACGTTCACGTCCGCGCGCATCGAGCCTTCTTCCATGTTTCCATCGCACGAGCCGACATAGCGCAGAATCGCGCGCAGCTTGCGCACATAAGCCCCTGCCTCGGCAGGCGAACGCATATCGGGGCGGCTGACGATTTCCATCAGCGCCACGCCCGAGCGGTTCAAATCGACATAAGACATGGTCGGGTGCTGATCATGCATCAGCTTGCCCGCATCCTGCTCCACGTGAATGCGCTCGATCCCGATGACCTTGTCTTCGGGAATCCCGGCCTTCTCGTCCGCCTCGATCAACAGCTGCCCTTCGCCCACGATCGGGTGGTAGAGCTGGCTGATCTGATACCCCTGCGGAAGATCGGCGTAGAAGTAATTCTTGCGGTCAAACCGGCTCCACGCGTTAATCTGCGCGTCAATAGCCATCCCGGTGCGCACCGCCTGCCGGATGCACTCGGCATTGGGCACGGGCAGCATCCCCGGCATAGCGGCATCGACGAGGGAGACCTGCGAGTTCGGCTCCGCACCAAACGCGGTCGCCGCGCCCGAGAACAGCTTGGAGTTCGAGGTCACCTGCGCGTGGACTTCGAGGCCGATCACGACCTCCCATTCGCCGGTGGCACCCTGGATGCGGTAGTTGCTCATTTCGTTTCCTCGTCCGCCTCGCTGGTATTGCGCGTGTCGAAGCGCGCTTCTCCGTGATCGACGTTCTTCCTGACCCAATTGGCGACCATGAAGGTCAACGGCACCGCCAGCGCAACGCCGATACCGGCGATCCACAGCGGCAGGTCGGCGTTCATGAACACACCTCAGTGGCAAACGTAAACTGCGAATTCACGACTCAGAGCCCTGCTGCATCGTCAGATACTAACGGCTTATAAGTGAGTGAGCACTGATCGCCGATTGCAAGCAATGCCACGAAGTTCCCGGCCTTGTTGTCGTGCCAAGTGTTAGTTACTGTAATAGAGCTTGAGCTTGAATCGAAAGGCTTCCCATACACGCCTTTGAGATCATTTGCCAAGGAGTAGCAACGTGGAGCTTCTGTTGTCTCCAACATGATCAAAGATAATTTGCGACTTTTAAAGTAAAATGTCGCTTTGAACGTGCGCGACCCAGCTTTGTACGATCCGACCGCGCCGACTTCATAGCCTTTCAGTCTCTGGCCCGCTTCACCACTCCCCAAAACCATTGATCCCGCGGAAGCTTTGACAGCGTCCTCTGGGCTCATGTTCCATTGTGTATACTGCCAACCAGCAGATGCCGGAGTTGCGGCCACACAAAAGAGCGAAGCTCCCAAGATGCTTTTCCAAGTCATTCGAAATCTCCCTTACCACCACTTCTCCGGCTTGGCCGTGAAGCCTGCGCGCTGCTGGATGGCCAGCCCTGCGTTGAGCACGCCCTGCTCGTCGAAGGGCTTGCCGACCAGCTGGAGGCCGAGCGGCAGGCCGTCGGCGTTGATCGTCGCAGGCACGCTCATTGCAGGCAGACCAGCGAGCGACGCAGGCACCGCGAAGACATCGTTGAGATACATCGTCAGCGGGTCTTCGTTCATCGAGCCCAAGGGGAACGAGGCCGTCGGCGTGGTCGGCGCGAGGATCACGTCGCACTGCTCGAAGGCGCGCTCGAAATCGCGGGCGACCAGTGCGCGGACCTTCTGGGCCTGGGTGTAATAGGCGTCGTAGAAGCCCGCCGAGAGCACATAGGTGCCGATCAGGATGCGGCGCTTGACCTCGTCGCCGAAGCCCGCAGCGCGGGTGGCGGCATACATATCCTGCAGGCCGGAGCCGTCGGGCAGATCGCGAAGCCCGTAACGCACACCGTCATAACGCGCGAGGTTGCTCGATGCTTCGGCGGGCGCGACGATGTAATAGGCGGGCAGCGCATACTTGGTGTGCGGCAGCGAGACATCGACGATCTCGGCGCCTGCGTCCTTCAGCCATGCCTTGCCCTGCTCCCACGAATCAAGGATCGCCTGATCGGTGCCCTCCATGCGGTATTCGCGCGGGATGCCGACCTTCTTGCCGCGCAGGTCGGCGTTGAGCGCCGCCTCCCAATCGGGCACGTCCATCTGAAGCGAGGTCGCGTCCTTAGGATCGAACCCGGCCATCGCGCCGAGCATGATCGCGCAATCCTCAACCGAGCGTGCCATCGGCCCGGCCTGATCGAGGCTCGAAGCAAACGCCACGATGCCCCAGCGCGAGCAGCGGCCATAGGTCGGCTTGATCCCGCAGATGCCGGTGAAGGCGGCGGGCTGGCGGATCGAACCGCCGGTATCGGTGCCGGTCGCGGCAGGCGCGAGCCTTGCGGACACTGCCGAGGACGAACCGCCCGAAGAACCGCCCGGGCTCATCGGCTGATTGCTGCCAGCCTTGCGCCACGGGGAGCTGACATTGCCGAAATAGGACGTCTCGTTGGAGCTCCCCATCGCGAACTGGTCGAGGTTGAGCTTCCCCAGCATCCCCGCGCCTGCGTCCCACAGCTTCTGCGAAACGGTGCTCTCGTAGCGAGGAGTGAAGCCTTCGAGGATGTGGCTGGCCGCGGTGGTCTGCACGCCGTTGGTGGCGAACAGGTCCTTCATCCCGATCGGCACGCCCGCCATCGCGCCCAACTCGGCACCAGCAGCGCGCGCGGCATCAACCTTGTCGGCGGCGGCGAGCGCGTGGTCGGGGGTGGTGACGATGAAGGCGTTGAGCGCCGCCGCTTCGGCCACGGCAGCGTTGAAACTTTCCGCCACTTCGCGGGCGGTAAAGTCACCGGCGCGGACACCATCGCGGATGTCCTTGACGCCGAGAGAGGTCAGGTCAGTCATTCTATTCGATCACTTTCGGAACGCCGAAGAAGCCGTGCTCGGCAGCGGGCGCATTGGCGAGCACGTCGCCCTGCCTGCCGCCGCCGGTGAGCGGATCGGCATCGACCACATCATCGCGCAGGCGCAGCGTGTTGGGGATCACCGCCGCCATCGGCTCGATCCCCGTCACATCCACTTCGCCCAGCTGTTCGACCCATTGGAGGATGCCGTTCAGCTCGGGCACCATCCGTTCGAGCGCGGCATCATCCATCTGGATGCGCGCAAGGCTGGCAATCTTGGCAACGGTTGCCTTGTCGACCGACATGGAGGCCGTCCTTACTGCGCCGGAGCGGGAGCAGGAGCAGGAGCAGGTGCCGGAGCGCCGCCCGGTGCGCCGCCCGGTCCGCCCATCTGGCTCTGCATGGCCTGCTGCAGGATCGCGAGGTTCCGCTCGAAGGTCTGCTGGCTCATGATCTCGACCACTTCGATCTCGAATTCGAGATCGGCGTTCGGGGGGATCGGCGCGCCCTGCGGCGGCTCGGCGCCGTAGGCCTTGTCGGCCGGAATGAAGAGCGTGTACTTGCCGCCCTTCTGCATCTGCTTGAGGCCTTCGAAGAAGCCCGGAATGGTCGCGCCTTCCTCGATCGGGAAGGGCGTGCCCTTGGGGAAGATACCTTCGACGGGCAGCGGAATGTCGCGCGATTCGTCGAACACCGTGCCGTCCGAGGCGAGCTTGCCCTTGTATTCGATGAACAGCACGTCGCCGTCCTTGGGCATCGGGCCGGTTCCGGCGGCGATGGTATCGACATCGACCCCGCGCGGCACGGCGGCCCAGGCAAGCCCGGCCCCCACGGCAATGGCGAGCGCAACGCCAAGCCACAGCTTGGTCAGCGAACCCTTGGCGACGGGCTGGATCGGAACGCGGGTGATCTCGGTCATGATGATGTCCTGCTTGGGCGCGGCCTTGGTGCCGCTTGAGACGACAAAAGGGCGCGGGGATGAGCCGCGCCCTGATGGCTTATCGCAAAAGGTGTTTCAAGCGCTTCTGCGATTGCAGGAGCGCTTGGCGCCGGGATTACTTGCTCCCGTCGCGCTCCATCCGCTTGCGCTCCATCTTGCGGGCGCGGCGAACGGCGGCAGCCTTTTCCCGGGCGCGCTTTTCGCTCGGCTTTTCGTAGTGGCGACGCAGCTTCATCTCGCGATAAACGCCTTCGCGCTGCAGCTTCTTCTTGAGCGCGCGCAGGGCCTGATCGACATTATTATCGCGAACCATGATTTGCATAAACGACGACTACCTCATGTCCAAACGCCCAGAGCCCCGCTGCGATTCGTTGCGGGGATGCGCGGTGAATTTCCATTAGAGCGCGGGCGAATCCCATAGGGGAGCCGCCCTCAATACGGCGCCCCGATAGTCCAACAGCACTGCAAAGGCAACCCATCAGCTGATGCGAGGACGCAAAGTCCCGGTGCCGCCCCCGCTAGGCAGAGCGCGCTACCCTCGCTAAAGGCGGGAAATGGCCGGTGAACCCTCCCCCCTCTTTGCAAGTCTTTCCGTCGCCGCTGGCGGCGCGGCAGGCTCGGTGCTGCGCTATCAACTGGGGCGAGCGGTGAGCCATCTGGCGGGCCCCGGCAATACCTTTCCGTGGGGGACGCTGAGCATCAACATCCTCGGCAGTCTGGCGATGGGCGCATTGCTCGGCTGGCTGGCGCGCGGCAGCATGAACCCGCAATCGGCCGAGCCGCTGCGACTGCTGATCGGGGTCGGCCTCTTGGGCGGCTTCACCACCTTCAGTGCTTTCAGTTCCGAGCTTGTCACTATGCTCCATCGCGGGCAGGCAATGCTGGCGCTCGGCTATGCCGCAGCCTCGCTGATCGCCGGCATGGCCGCTGTCATCATCGGCCTTGTTGCCGCGCAGAGTATCCAATGACCGACACCCCCACCGATAACGTCCGCCAGTTCACCGTCTCCGAGGATGATGACGGCATCCGGCTGGACCGCTGGTTCAAGCGCAATCTGCCGCAGATCGGCTTTGCCACGGTCTCGCGCTGGGCGCGCACCGGGCAGATCCGGGTCGATGGCAAGCGGGTGAAGCCCGAGGATCGGCTGGAGCAAGGCCAGGTTCTACGCGTGCCGCCCGGCGGCGAAGATGCGCCCACCGCGAAGAAGGCTGCCCCGCGCACCCGTCAGCTCTCGCCGGAACAGATCGCCGAAGCCCGCGACATGGTGATCCGCGAAACGCCCTCCGCGATCGTGCTTAACAAGCCGCCCGGCCTCGCTACGCAGGGCGGCAGCAAGACCACCAAGCACGTCGACGGGTTGCTCGATGCCTTCGTCACCGACGAGAAGACCCCGCGCCCGCGCCTCGTCCACCGGCTCGACAAGGACACCTCGGGCGTGCTGCTGATCGCCCGCACGCCGGGCGCTGCTGCGAGTTTCTCCAAGCGTTTCGCCAGCCGCAGCGCGCGCAAGGTCTATTGGGCGCTGGTGGTCGGCGTGCCGAAGCTGTCCGAAGGCGTGATTGACGCCCCGCTTGCCAAGCAGCCCGGCACCGGCGGCGAGAAGATGCATATCGACGAGGAGAACGGCGCGGCCGCCAAGACGCGTTACCGCGTGGTGGAGCGCGCGGGCCAGCGCGCTGCCTGGGTGGAGCTCGAACCGCTCACCGGCCGCACCCACCAGCTGCGCGTGCACATGGCCGCGATCGGCCACCCGATTGTCGGCGACGGCAAATATGGCGGGCCGGATTCCTTCCTCACCGGCGCAGTCAGCCGCAAGATGCACCTGCACGCCCGCCGCCTGATCATCTCCGAGCCCAAGGTGGGCGAAGGGACCGGCGGCAAGCTGGATGTCACCGCCGAACTGCCGCCGCACTTCGCCATGAGCATGGAGGTGCTGGGCTTCAATCAGGGCCTGTCCGACGCCTCACCGATGGGCGACGAAGCACCCGAGCGGTCGGCCGAGGAAAAAAAGCAGGCCGCCCGCCGCCACTTCAAGCAGGCGCGCAAGGAATCCCGTAGCCCGCGCCGCGCGCGCGGTGCGGAATCGGCCAAGCCCAAGCCCAAGCCGAAAGGCAAACCGGCCAGCAAGCCTGCCAAGCCCGCGCCCAAAGCCGGCAAGCCGCCGGCCAACAGAGCAAGGCCCGCCCCCAAAGGCCCGCGGCGCTGATGCATCCCAACCCGCTCTACCGCACTGACGACCGCGCCCTGTGTGAAAGTCTGATCGAGGCCATCGGCTTCGGCATGGTGTTCGCCGCCACCCCTGATGGCCCGCGCGTCGCGCACACCCCGCTGCTCTCCAATGGCGAGGGTGCGGTGCAATTCCACCTTGCGCGCAACAATGTGCTGGCGCGGCATCTCGACGACGGAACCGCACTGATCGTGGTCAACGGTCCCGACGCCTATGTCTCTCCGCGCTGGTATGCGGACCGCGATACGGTGCCGACATGGGACTATGTCGCGCTCGAACTGGAAGGCCGCGTGCGGCGCATGGATGATGAAGGGCTCGAAGCCTTCCTCCACGCCGCGATTCTCAAGCACGAAACGCGCCTTGGCGGGGAGCCTTGGCGGGCGGAGGAATCCTCTGAAAAAGTGTGGTCGGGCCTGTTCCGCGGGATCGTCGGCTTCGAACTCGAGGTGCAGGCGTGGCGGCCGACCTTCAAGCTGTCGCAGAACAAGCCGCCCGAAACCCGTGTCCGGATTGCCGAGGGTCTAGCAGCCGCCGGATCGCCCGCGCTGGCCGAATGGGTCAGGGATCACGCGGAATGAGGCTCGCGGTATTCGATTGCGACGGCACGCTGGTCGATGGGCAAGCGGATGTCTGCTGGGCGATGGAGCGCGCCTTTGCCCGCGCTGCTCTGCCCGCCCCTGATGTATCGGCGGTGCGCCGCGCTGTCGGCCTCAGCCTGCCGCAGGCAGTGCGCGCGCTGGCGCCTGACCTGTCCGAGGACCAGAATCGCGCGGTCACAGAATATTACCGCTCCAGCTTCCGTGCGCGGCGCGAGGAAGGTCTGCTCGACGAGCCGCTTTACGATGGCATCGCCGAATTGCTGACCGCCTTGCACGCTGACGGCTGGCGGCTGGCGGTCGCCACCGGCAAGTCCGATCGCGGGCTCTCCGCCTGCCTTGCGACGCACGGCATCGCCGATCTGTTCGTCTCGCTCCAGACCGCTGACCGCCACCCTTCCAAGCCGCACCCCGCGATGCTGGAAGCCGCGCTGTTCGAGGCTGGCGCGCTGCCCGCCCAAGCGGTGATGATCGGCGATACCAGTTTCGATATGCTGATGGCCCGCAGCGCCCGCGTGGCGGCCATCGGGGTCGCCTGGGGCTACCACGCGCCCGCCGAACTCATGGCAAGCGGCGCGCTCAGCGTCGCGGAGACTGTTGCAGCGCTGTCGCAGGCCTTGGACGAGGCGCTCGCATGAACCGTTCCGACCGCGAAGCCGCCGAGGCGCTGGCCCGGCAACGCCTCATCATTCTCAGCGCGCTGCGTTTCAGCGGGATCGCCTTGGTGATGCTGGGCTTCGCGATTGTCCGCAAGGTGATCGATCTGCCGTGGGCAGTCGGCGCGGTGCTGGCGGTGGTCGGGATGCTCGAATTCTTCTTCCTGCCGCGCTTCATCGCGCGCCGCTGGAACCCCGGAAACGATAAGCGCCGATGATCCGCCGGTTCTACAAGGACGTCACCCTCGGCGAGGCACGGGGTGCCAAGACGCCCGGGTATCAGGTGCTGCTCGACGGGCGCGGGGTCAAGACTGTGGGCGGTGCCGCGCAGATCGCCCCCACGCGCCCGCTGGCAGAAGCACTGGCGGCCGAATGGCGGCAACAGGGCGAAAAGATCGATCCTGCGAGCCTGCCTCTGCGCAACATCGCCGACTATGCAATCGACATGGTCGCGCCCGATCCGGCTGCGATTGCGCAAGGCCTCGTTGCCTATGCCGAAACCGATACGCTGTGTTACCGCGCCGATCCCGACGAGCCGCTCCACGCCCGCCAGCTTGAGGTGTGGGAGCCGCTGCTGAGCGCCTTCGAGGCCGAGCACGGCATCACGCTGGTGCGGGTGAGCGGCGTGCTCCACCGCCCGCAGCCGGCGCAAGCATTGGCGGTGTTGCACACCCGGCTGCTGGCATTGGAGCCCTTCGCGCTGGCCGGGGTCGAGGCGATGGCGAAGCTTGCCGCTTCGCTCGTCACCGCGCTGGCCGCCCTCGATGCACGGGGCGAAGACGAGCCGCGCGCCCTGTGGCAGGCCGTGTGCCTCGAGGAGGTATGGCAGGCCGAGCTATGGGGACGTGACTGGGAAGCCGAAGAACGGCGCGAGCGGCGCGAGGCCGATTTCCTGCGCGCCTGTGCGTTCGCGCAGCTAGCGCGGGGTTAACCGCCGACCGTCCACACCGCGACATCACCCGCGACCGTATTGGCGGCGCGGTTGATTGCGGCGCCCACGGCGCGGGCTTCAGCCGGGACGCCGCTTTCGCGCGCTTCGAAGCGGCGGGTCGTGGCATTGCCATTTGCATCCACGCGGATCGCATCGTAGCGCACCACCACCGAACCGCTGGGCGCATCATAGCCCATGTCGACCAGCGTGCCGCGCAGGCTCGTGGTGGCAAGCGCCACCGTCTCGTCGCCGTCGAGCACCAACGCCTTGTCGCCGCTCTTGGCACGCAAGGTTTCGCCCAGCAGATGGCGGAACAGGCGCGCGGGCTTTTCGACCCAGATCGCGTCCTTGAGATAGGCGATTTCGGTGTCCGACACCCCCACCGGCACGCGCAGCACATCAAGCTTGGCCGGAGCATCGAGCGCCAGCACCGCGATCACCGCGCGCTCGGCGCCGGCCGCCGCGCCGCTGCCGGCCGGCGCAGGCGAGGTCGCGCTGAGCGTGAGCAGGCTCTCGGGCGGCGGGCCGCCAAGGCTGATGCAGCCGCCGAGGCCCAGCGCCAGCAGCGCAGGGGCCGCCAGACGCAGGGCGTGTGCAACGCGGTTGGGGGCGGTGTTCGTGGTCATGGCCCGGTCCTTCACGGCTTATAGTCCGGCAGCGCCTTGCCGCCCACCAAGGCGCCCGCGCCTTCGCTTTCGAGCTTTTCGGTGATTGAGCGCAGCGCGCGGCTGGTGGCGCGCAAATCCTGCAAGGTCGCCTCGGCATTGGGCAGCGTGCTTTCGCGCAGCTGCTTGGCCGCCGGACGGGTGTCCTCCAGCGTCGCTGCCAGCGCGGTCGCCGCGGCATTGGCCGACTTCAGCGTCGCACGCAGTTCGGCAGCGAGCGGCTTACCCTCATTGTTCACCAGCTGATCGGTGGTGACCGCCAGCTTCTCGACCGAATCAAGCGTCTGGTTGAACTCGTCCAGCGTCGTCTGGAATTCTTCCAGATTGGCGACCAGCGCAGGCGTTGCATCGGCCAGGCCGCCCGACAGGCGGTTGGTGTTCTTGAGGATGCCGGCGATCTCCTGCTGGTTTTCCGGCCCGAGGATGGTGTTCAATTGCTCGGTCAGCGTCGCCAGCCGTTCAAGCAGCACCGGCGCGTTGGCGACCAACTCGCCAAATCCGCCGCGCCCCGGAGGGATCACCGGGCGGCCTTCTGGGCAGGCTGTGGTCTCGCAGGTGATTTCCGGTGCACCCTTGCGCGCGCCGTCGAGCAGGATGGTCGAAACCCCGGTAAAGCTCGCCTGAATGGTCGCCTGCGTGCCGACCAGGATCGGCACATCGTCCTTCACCTTGATCCGCACGCGCACGAATTCGGGGTTGCCCTTGGCGAGCGCGATCTCGGTCACCTGCCCGACCGGCACGCCGGCAAAGCTGACCTGGCTGCCATTGGCGAGACCATCGACCGACTGGGCGTAGAAGATGTCGAATTCGTCCTGCGCGCCCTGCCCCAGCCGTGCGATCCAGACGATGAACGCGGCCAGTCCCACCAGCAACACCAGCGTGACCGCACCGACCCAGAGATGGTTCGCTCTTGTTTCCATTTGCGTTCCCTATGAAGCCCGGCGGGCGGTTGTGTCCAACATTCTCTCGCCCTTAGTCCTTGGTGCGGTCGTGCGAGGCTTTGGCCGCACGTCCGCGCGGGCCGTTGAAATATTCCATGATCCACGGATGGCCGGTGGCGATCAGTTCGGGAATGGTGCCGACCGCGATGATCTTTTTCTCGGCGATCACCGCCACGCGGTCGCAGATTTCATAGAGCGTATCGAGATCGTGGGTGATCAGGAACACGGTGAGGCCGAGCGTTTCCTTGAGATCACGGGTCAGCCGGTCGAACTTGGCCGCGCCGATCGGATCGAGACCGGCGGTGGGTTCATCGAGGAACAGCAGTTCGGGATCGAGCGCCAGCGCGCGGGCCAGCCCGGCACGCTTCTTCATCCCGCCCGACAATTCGGATGGGTATTTTGCCACCGCATCCTCGGGCAGGCCGGTGAGGATTACCTTGTAGCGCGCAATCTCGCGCCGCAGCTTAGGGGCAAGGTCGGGGTAGAACTGCTTCAGGGCGACTTCGACATTCTCGCCCACCGTCAGGGTCGAGAACAGCGCCCCGCCTTGGAACAATACGCCCCAACGGCAGCGCACGCCGATATTCTCGTCCGGATCGCTATCGGTGATAGTGTAGCCCAGCACATCGATCCGTCCTTCGGCCGGGCGCTGCAACCCGATGATCGAGCGCATCAGCACCGATTTGCCGCTGCCCGAGCCGCCGACCACGCCAAGGATCTCGCCGCGCCGAACTGTAAGATCGAGCCCTTCGTGTACGACAAAACTGCCGAAGCGGTTGGCCAGTCCCTCGACCACGATCGGCGGGGTATCGTCATCGGGGTGAGTGTTGATCCGCATGGTTCAGCCCCACCCGATTTCGGTAAAGAACACCGCGAAAAACGCATCGAGGACGATCACCGCGAAGATCGCCGAAACCACCGCCATCGTGGTGCGGCGGCCGACTTCCTCGGAATTGCCGCGCACCTGAAGGCCGTTATAGCACCCAGCCAGCCCGACGATCAGCCCGAACACCGGGGCCTTGATCAGGCCGACCCACAGGTCGTGCTCGGGCACAACTTCCTGAATGCGCGCAAGGAAGGTCCAGAACGGGATGCCTAGCGTCAATTCGCCCACCACCGCCCCGCCGATGATCGCCACGAGCGAGGCGTAGAAGCCGAGCAGGATCATCATGAAGGTCGCTGCCATGATGCGCGGGATTACCAGCACCTCGATCGGCGAGATGCCGATGGTGCGCATCGCGTCGATCTCCTCGGTCAGCTTCATCGTGCCAAGCTGCGCGGCAAAGGCGCTGCCCGAACGGCCCGCAACCATGATCGCGGTCATCAGCACGCCGAGTTCGCGCAAGGTGATGCGCCCGACGAGGTTGACCGTCAGCGCCTCGGCCCCGAATTGTTCGAGCTGCACCGAACCCTGCTGGGCGATCACGATCCCGATCAGGAAGCTCATCAGCCCGATAATCGGCAGCGCCGAGACGCCGACCAGTTCCATCTGGTGCACCAGCGCCTTGATCGGAAAGCGCGTCGGGTGGCGCACCAGGCTCAGCGCCCCGAGCAGGATCTGTCCGAAAAAGCCGACCACGCCGTAGATGCCGCTACGCGCGGCGTAGATCTGCTTGCCAAGCGCAATCGGCACGCGTTCCCACACCGGCACGCGCGGGGCGTGGATATCGTGCCCGGCGCTGATCGCCTGCACCGCATCGAGCAGGCGGTGGGCCGACGGGCTCGCCCCGGTGATTTCGCATTCATGAGCGTGCGCCAGTTGGCACACCACCCACGCGCCGACCGTATCGATCTCTTCCACCCCGGCCAGATCAATCGCCGAAAGCGGGGCTGTGACATTCTTCAAGGCACGCTCGAACGGGCCGATCGCGGCCAGCGTCAAGGGGCCGGAAAGCACCAGCCGGGACGTGCCCGCGCCGTCATCTTCCAGCGAATATTGCGCGGTGTCCTGCATTGCGGGGCAGGTATGGGGCTGTTTTCTCGCCCTCGCAAGGCTCTCGGGGCCAAGGACGCTCTGCTTCTACCCGAACGCTTCTACATTGCATCGCAGCATGGGTGCTGGCATGGCGCGGGCCATTATGAGCAACACTCTGCCGACCACTTTCGACCCCGCCGACATCGAGGCGCGCTGGTATTCCCATTGGGAAGCGAACGGGCTGTTCCGCCCGCATCGCCCCGAGGCGGAGGCCTTCACCATCGTCAACCCGCCGCCCAACGTGACGGGCAGCCTGCATATCGGCCACGCGCTCGACAACACGCTGCAGGATGTGGTGGTCCGTTATGAGCGGCTGCGCGGCAAGGATGCGCTGTGGGTGGTCGGCACCGACCACGCAGGGATCGCGACCCAGATGGTGGTCGAACGCCAGCTGGAAGCGGCGCAGGACAAGCGCACCAATTATAGCCGCGAGGATTTCGTGGCGAAGGTGTGGGAATGGAAGGCCGAATCCGGCGGCACCATCACCCACCAGCTGCGCCGTCTGGGCTGCTCGATGGACTGGAGCCGCGAACAGTTCACCATGGACCCGCACTTCACGCAGGCCGTGATCAAGACCTTCGTCGACCTCTACAACGACGGGCTGATCTACCGCGACAAGCGGTTGGTGAACTGGGACCCGAAGCTGAAAACCGCGATTTCCGATCTGGAAGTCGAAACGCAGACGCTGGCGGGCAGCTTCTGGCACCTGCGCTATCCGCTCGCCGATGGTGCGACCCTGCCCGACGGGCGCGATTATCTGGAGGTCGCCACCACCCGGCCCGAAACGATGCTGGCCGATATGGCCGTGGCGGTGAACCCGGCGGACGAACGTTATGCGAGCGTCGTCGGCAAGCACATGATCCTGCCCATCACTGGTCGCCGCATTCCGATCATCGCCGATGAACACGCCGATCCGGAGCTCGGCTCGGGCTGCGTGAAGATCACCCCGGGGCATGATTTCAACGACTTCGAGGTGGGCAAGCGCGCAGGTTTTGCCCCTGCCGAGATGCTCAACATGCTCGATGCCGAGGCGAACGTCTGCCAGACGGCGGATGGCTTGGTGCCGCAAGAATTCCTCGGCCTCCACCGCTTCAAGCGTGATGGGGTGGACGGCGCGCGCGAGTTGGTCGTGGCGCGGATGAAGGAACAGGGCTTCCTCATCCCCCACGTCACCAAGTCGAAGGACGGCGAAGACATCGAGCACGACGCCGAACCGCGCCAGATCGCGACGCCTTTCGGGGATCGCGGCGGCGTGGTGATCGAGCCGTGGTTGACCGACCAGTGGTATGTGAACGCGGCAGAACTCGCCAAGAAGCCGATTGCAGCGGTGAAGTCCGGCGAGATCGGCATCGTGCCGAAGACCTGGGAGAAGACCTTCTTCAACTGGATGGAGAACATCCAGCCGTGGTGCGTTTCGCGCCAACTGTGGTGGGGGCACCGTATCCCGGCATGGTTCGCCGATGACGGCCGCTGCTTCGTTGCCGAAGACGAAGCCGCCGCGCAGGCGCTCGCGGGCGACGGCGTGGCGCTGACGCAAGACGAAGACGTGCTCGACACGTGGTTCTCCTCCGCCCTGTGGCCCTTTGCCACGCTCGGCTGGCCGGACAGCGATGCGCCGCTGCTCAAGAAGCACTTCCCCAACAGCCTGCTCATCTCGGGCTTCGACATCCTGTTCTTCTGGGATGCGCGGATGATGATGATGGGCTTCTACAACATGGGCCAGAAGCCCTGGGATACGCTCTATCTCCACGGCCTCGTGCGGGCTGCGGACGGCGCGAAGATGTCGAAGTCCAAGGGCAATGTCGTCGATCCGCTCGGCCTGATCGACCAGTACGGGGCGGACGCCTTGCGGTTCTTCATGGCGGCGATGGAGAGCCAGGGCCGCGACATCAAGATGGATGAAAAGCGGGTCGAGGGGTATCGCAACTTCGCCACCAAGCTGTGGAACGCGGCGCGCTTCTGCCAGTCGAACGGCATTGGCGCTTCGGCCAGCATCAAGGCCCCGACCGCGCGCCTTGCGGCCAACCAGTGGATCATCGGCGAAGTCGCCGCCTGCGTCACCGAGATCGAGCGCGCCATGACCGATCTGCGCTTCGACGCGGCGGCCAATGCGATCTACCAGTTCACGTGGAGCAAGTTCTGCGATTGGTATGTCGAGCTCATCAAGCCGGTCTTCGCAGGGGACGCCGACAGTCCACCCGCCGTGGAAACCCGCGCAGTCGCCGGCTGGGCGCTCGACCAGATCCTCGTGATGCTGCACCCCTTCATGCCCTTCATCACCGAGGAGCTGTGGCACAAGCTGGGTGAGCGTCCCTATGAGCTAATCCTTGCTCAGTGGCCCGCGCCGGAAGCGGAAGTCAGCAAGGACGCGACCGACGCGATTGACTGGGTGATCGATCTCACCACCAACACCCGCAGCGCCAAAAACGAACTCGGCATCGCGCCGGGTGCCAAGCTGGCGGCCTATCTGGCGGCACCTTCGGATGTGGCAACGCGCACCATCGAGCGCAGCAGCGCCGCGATCGAACGCCTCGCCCGCCTCACCCCGGTGACCATCGGCGAAGCGCCCGCTGGCCCGGCGATGCAGGTGACCGCAGGCGGTGATGTGTTCGTCATCCCGCTCGAAGGCATCATCGACATCGCGGCGGAGAAAGCCCGGCTCGAAAAGGCGCTGGTGGCATCGGACAAGGAAGCCAAATCGCTGGGCGGACGCCTGTCGAACCCCGCCTTCGCCGAGAAGGCCAAGCCTGAAGCGGTCGAAAAGGCCCGCGCTGATCTCGCGCACCACACGGGAGAAGTCGAGCGGCTGACGGCGGCGCTGGCGCGGCTGGGGTGAGGTGAACCTAACTCTCGCCACCGACGACACCGGCGGGCCGGAGATTTTTGCCAGTCTGCAAGGCGAAGGGCCGAGCGCAGGCGTGCCGGTGGCATTCGTGCGGCTATCGCGCTGCAATCTCGCCTGCACCTGGTGCGACACGGCCTATACGTGGCGGTTCGAGGGCGATAACCGGCCCCACCGCGATAGCATCGCCTTCGCGCGCAAGGCCAATCAGGTCACACTCTCGCCTGCCGAAACGGCGGAGCGGATCGCAGCGCTGGGCCAGAACCGCCTCGTCATCACCGGTGGTGAGCCGTTGCTTCAGGCAGGCGCACTGGCCGAAATGCTCGCCCACCTGCCGGATATCAGCGTCGAGATCGAGACCAACGGCACCGTCGCCCCGCCTGCGCGGCTCGATATCCGGGTCGATCAATACAATGTCAGCCCCAAGCTTTCGCATAGCGGCAATGACGCGAGCCTCGCGCTGATCCCCGAACGGCTCGACGCATGGGCGAGCGAGCCGCGCGCGTTCCTCAAGTTCGTGATCGCCAGCCCTGAGGATGTGACCGAGGTGCTGGAATTGCAGCGCCGCTACCGCTTCCGCCCGGGGCAAATATTCCTGATGGCCGAAGGCACCGGCAGCGCCACCCAGCGTGTACGGCAGGCTTGGCTATCGAAGCTGTGCCTCGAACACGGCTTCCGCATGAGCGACCGCCTGCATATTCACCTGTATGGGGATACCAGAGGCACGTGATCGCTCGTCATCGCGAGGCGCGAAGGGACGCGGCGATCCATGAGCAAGCCTCACACCTGACGCGCGCTTCGTTCATGGATTGCTTCGCCTGCGGCTCGCAATGACGAAGAAGCATCCTACCCTTGGCTTCTCCAGCGCATCACCACGCGCTCGACCAGTTCTTCCTCGCCGCCGTCCTTGCTCCACAGCTCGACAAAGCTCGGGTCTTCCGAGGCCGGGCGGCGGTGTTCCTCGAGCGTGTCGAAGCTGACGCGGATCGGGATCGCGACGCCCTCGCCGCAGATGATGCATTCGCGGTTGCGCAGCGCCGGGATCGAATCGAGGAAGCCGCGCGCGCCTTCGGGCATCGCGGCCTTCACGAAGGCCTGGTCGCGTTCGTTGTTGAGGCGCATCGAGATGATAGTGCCGCACTGCGACAGCACGCCTTCAGCCAAGTCGGACGGGCGCTGCGTGATCAGGCCAAGGCTGATCCCGTATTTGCGCCCTTCCTTGGCGATACGGCTCAAAATCTTGGCGACCGAGGAACCGTCCGAGTTCTTCTCGTTCGGGACGTAGCGGTGGGCTTCCTCGCAAACGAGCAGGATCGGGCGGGTCTTTTCCTCGCGGCCCCAGATCGCAAAGTCGAACACAAGACGGCTGAGCACCGCCACCACGGTCGAGGTGATGTCCGACGGCACGCCCGAAACGTCGATGATCGAGATCGGTTTGCCGTGGCCGGGCATCCGGAAAATCTTGCTGATGAAGCTGGTCATGGTGTCGCCGACCAGCATCCCGGAGAACATGAACTGGTAGCGCGGATCGGCCTTCAATTCGTCCAGCTTGCCCTTGATCCGCATATAGGGTGCCGACGAAGTGGCCTTGTCGAGCTTGCCCATCTCGTCCTGCAGGATGTTGCTGAGATCGGACAGCAGATAGGGGATCGGCGAATCCACCGTGATCTTGCCCATGGTCTGCGCCAGACGGCTTCTGGAGCGCGCGGCGAGCAGGCACTTGGCAAGAATATCGGCATCGACCTGACGTTCATTGCCGTTGCCGGTGAGCAGCACCTCACAGTGCTCCTCGTAGTTCATCAGCCAGTAGGGCATCTGCAGGTTGGAGACGTCGAGGATCTGCCCGGTCTGCCGGAAAGCGGCGGAATATTCGCCGTGCGGGTCGATCATCAGGATGTGACCCTTGGGCGCAGCCTCGCAGATGCGGTGCAGGATCAGTGCGGCAGTGGTCGACTTGCCGGTCCCGGTCGAACCGAGCAGCGCAAAGTGCTTGCCCAGCATCGCGTCGATATAGAGCCCGGCGCGGATATCGCGGGTCGGGAACACCTTGCCGACAGTGATGCTGGCGCGCCCGTCGCTGGCGTAGATCTGTTCAAGATCGCGGGTCGTGGCCGGATAGACCAACGCGCCTGGCACCGGGTAGCGGGTGACACCGCGGCGGAACCCGTGGATGCGGCCGGTCAGCTTCTCCTCGCCGCCTTCGCCGAGGAAGTCGGTATTGGCCATGATCCCGCCTTCGGTGCGGCGATCCTTGCGCTGGTCGCGCACGGAGGCGAGCAGCCAGGAGTCGCCGACGCGGATCTTGATCTGGCTGCCAACCTGCCCGGCCAGCGCGATCGAGGGATCGGCATCGGCCATGCATTCATTGATGCGCTGGAGATCGAAGGCGATCTGCGAGCCGGCGCCGGACACTTCCAGCACTACGCCGATCGGCAGGCGCGCGTTATCGGGCTGGCCGGCGGCGGCCACCGGGACATCGTCCTCAGCCGCCGGGCCTGTGCCCGTGAAACGTTCGAAATTCGGACTGCCGATGTCGGTCATGCACGCCTTTCCTGCGCCAGCGTCTCCACGTGGCTGCAGGATTAGCGCGGACGGGGTTAAAATCGGGTCAACGTTAATCCGCGCGAACCAAGGTTCAGGCGCGCGGATCAGGCGCGTGCAAACAGGCGTCCGGCGAGCCAGCCCATCAACAGCGACAAGGCGATCGCGCCAAGGCCATAGAGGAACGACCAGCGCTGCGCCGCGGTGACGACGCTGCCTTCCAGACCGACCTTCTCGACCTCGATCCGCGCGGTCGCGCTCGCCAGCACGCGGCCGCGGGCAATGGCGAAGGTTTCTGCGGTGTAGCGTCCGGTGGTGACATTCGACGGCAACTCGATGCGCGCCTGATAGAGCACGCCCTCGCTGATCCGCACGCCCTTGGGGTTCTGCTGATAGAGTCCCTGCCGCTGGCGCAGCTCAACCAGCCCTTGTGCGAAACGGGTCTGCTCCTCTGGGTCGATCTGGCCAGAGGGGGAAAGCTGGATGAAATCGGTGCCCAGCTCGTAGATGGCGGCCGTGCGCTCGTCGACGATATCGCCGACCGGGCGCGAGGAGGCGACCGCGAAGAACGCCGGCGCGGATCGGAAATCGCTCGCCCCGGCATTCATCCAGATGCCCGCCAACCGTTCCTTCTCGCGGATGCGAACCGGCTCGGTCGGGCCTTTGAGCACCACCACGATATCGTATTTCTCAGCCGTGCCAGCAGGCGCGATCACAGCGCCGTAAAGCAGCAGATTGGCGCCGGTGAAGCCCTGCCGCACCTCGATCCGCGACTGGCTGACTTCGGGCACCAAAATCGGCTCGCGCTGGGCGGTGATGAGCGGCGCGGCCAGCACCAGCGCAAACACGGCGAGCGCGCGTCTCACAACGGCGCCACCGTGTAGATCTCGTCCGGCTGCACCCCGAGCCCGTAAAGCATCCTCAGCGCGATCAGCAGCACCAGTGCGGCGAGCGCGAGGCGGAGATATTCGGGCCGGGCCTTCAGCGCGATCTGGGTGCCGAACTGCGCGCCCATCACCGAGCCCAAGAGCAGCAGCGCGGCCAGCACGATGTCGACTGACTTGGTGGTCAGCGCGTGGGTCATGGTGGTGACCATCGTCACGAACAGGATCTGGTAAAGCGAGGTGCCAACCACGACATTGCCGCTCATCCCGAGGATGTAGAGCATCGCCGGCACCAGCAGGAACCCGCCGCCCACGCCCATCAGCATAGTAAGGATGCCGACCAGCATCCCGAGGATCGCCGGCGCGAGCGGGGAGATATACAGCCCCGAAGCATAGAACCGCCAGCGATAGGGCAGGCTTGCCACTAGCGGGTGGTGGCGGCGCTTCTTCACCGGCGCCCCGCCCTTGCCGAGCAGCGAGGGCTTGAGCGATCCGATCGCCTCGCGCATCATCAGCGCGCCGATGGAGCCGAGCATCAGCACGTAGAGAATGTTGATCACGACATCGATCTGGCCGAGCGCCTGAAGCAGGCGGAACAACACCGCCCCGATCAGCGCGCCGACCACCCCGCCGCCGACCATCACTGTGCCCATCCGGTAATCGACCCCGTTACGGCGCGAATGGGCGAGCACGCCCGAAACGCTGGCCCCCGTCACCTGCGTCGCGGCGGATGCGGCGGCGACCGTGGGCGGAATGCCGTAGAAAATCAGCAGAGGCGTCGTCAGAAACCCGCCGCCAACGCCGAACAGTCCGGACAGAATGCCCGTCAACCCGCCCAGCAGCACGATGTAGAGGCCGTTGACCGAGAGATTCGCTATGGGCAGGTACACGTCCATGCGTGGGGCCTAGCCCAGCACGCCGGGCGATTAAAGCCGCGCTGACCACGCATCCACTTTATTGCTGGCCTGCCACCTCCGGTGGCGCAGACCTCCCGCCCCGCCTCCCCACCCGGCCACCATAGCCTGATGGTATCATTGGTGGCCGGCCCCTCGGCGAAAACGTCCCCCGGACGTTTTCGTCACCCTCGGACGGAGGCGGGGCGGGAGGTCTGCGGTTCGCGCCAGCGAACCCGAAAATCAAAAACGCGTCGAAAGCGTCACGGCTGCGCCCGAACCGGGGCCAGCATCGCCTTCCACGCGCTCGCGCCAGTCGAGCGAGACGCGCGCAGGCACCGCGCCCAGCGTCACATCGAGCCGCATCGTCGGGCCGACGTCGACCCGGTGTGCGCCTTCCTGCGCGCCGCCCCATGCCCCCGCCCCGAGGCTGAGGCGCATGGCATTGTCGGTCGCCTCGGCCACCATGCCGAGCTCGCGGGTCAGGCTCGCCTGCCCGTCGGCAAACAGGGTATCGTCCGTCCCGCCGACCCAGCCGCCCTGCGCATAGGCCTCAAGCTGTGTGCCGAGCGGCAGCGCCTGCGGCGCCAGCTCGGTCACGGCATAGGCAGCCGGACGCAACTCGCTGCGGAATGCGCCTTGGGTGTAGCGCAGTTCGCCGAACACCCGCACCGGCACGCGCGGCAGCGGGCGGGCCGACGCGCCCAGCGCAACCTCGCTCTCGCCGCGCCGCACCTGCGCCTTGTAAGCCCGCGCATAGAGCCGCGGATCGCGCGCATTGGCGGGCGCGAGACGATAGGTCAGCACGGCACCGATCTGGCTCGCGCCATAGATCGGCACCCGCCCCTGCGAGATCGGTGCCGCGTCCGAACCTTGCCTCCAGAAGCCCCAGGCGTCCATCGACCAGCGCCCCACGGTCGTCTGGGTGGGCGCAGGGGCGAGGAAGGGCGGTTCATCGCCTGCCGCTGCGCCGCCGAATGTCGCCAGCCGAACCGGGGCTGCGAGCGGCGCACGCAGGGCAGCGTGCCAGAGATATTGATGGGCCGCGGCGTATCGCGGGTCCATGCCAACCGCAAAGCCACTGCCAAGCAGCGCGAAGGCGCCATCGCTGCGTGCGCTGCGGCCACCTTTTTTTGCCGCGATCCGGGTGGGCGCCGCGCCGCCGGGTGCGCGGTTAGCGATCTGCGTTGGCACGCTGGCGGGGGCGGCCTCGGAGATTGGTGCAAGGGCGTCGGGGATCAGGCTTGCAGGCGCGGGGAAAGGGCTCTCCCAGACAGCCGCGCGCGCGCCGATCCAGACTGTCAGCACCAGCCCCATCATCGCCAGCGGCGTGCCGCGCGCCTTGGCGCTGGCCCTCGTCCCCGTCCGCTTCATTGCCCGCGCGCTTCGGCAGGCAACCCGAGGCTGAGCGGATGCACTTGATGCTCGGTCTTGTCCCACGCCGCCACTTTGCCGCCGAGCGTGCGGGCATAGGCAAACACCGCGCGGCGTCCGGCGATGATCGCGATGACATTGGCAAGCGGCAGGCGCGCAACCGCAGCAAGGCCTTCGGCCAGACCATATTCGCGTGCGGCAAAGGCAAAGCGCATTACCGCGCGCCACACGAAGGCGGCCAGATTGGCGATCAGCAGCGCTTCCAGCAGCGGAGTCAGCGGTACCGGCTCACCCACCCCGGCGACAATCGCCAGTCCGCCGAGCGCGGTCAGCAGCACCAGCGCATAGCCGATCAGGAGCACCAGCGCGGCCAGCGGCCCGCGCCGGTCGCGCGCGCGCATCCACCCGTCAAGCCACCCGCCGCTCCAGCCGATCCGGTCCCAGCCCTGCAAGGCGATGCCCAGCACCCAGCGGCTTTTCTGGCGCACCACATGATCAAAGCGATCGGGGAAGAAGGCGCGGGTTGCCACCAGCCGCCTGTCCTCACCCCGCACCCGCACAAACCGGCAGCGCCCGCCGGCCGCAGCAATGCCGAGCCCCAATTCGTAATCCTCGGTCAGCGAGTCGCTGGCGAAGGGCTGGCCGTCAGGGTGGCGCGCGGCGAGCCGTTCGAGCGCATCGCGGCCTGCTGCGCAGCCGACACCTGCGCCCGGCAGGCCCGCGCCCAGCCAGTCGCGCACCACCAGCGCCTTGCCATGCGCCTCGGCGAATTCCTCGCAGTAGTGGCTGCCGAGCTGGTTGGCGAACCAACCGCCATGATGCTGCACCAGTGGTTCGACCGGCAGCTGGACGAAATCGGCCCCGAAGGCGATGCCTTCATCCAGCAGGCCAAGCGCGGCGGGATCGACCAGATCTTCGGCATCGTGGAACACCACCATCGCAAAGCGCCGGCCCGAGCGCACTTCGTCGATCGCGAGCGCGTGGTAGAGGCGATTGAGGCAATCGGCCTTGGTGCTCGGCCCGTCGCGATCATGGATCACCAGCCGCAGCCGCGCATCGCCCTTGGCCGCCGCGCTGGCGGCTGCCAGCGTGGCCGGATCATTGCGATAGCAGCCGACATAGAGCCGCATCAACGGATGCGGCCAGCTGGCCAGAAGGTGCGTGATAGTGTCGCCGATTACCGCGGCCTCGTGCCACGCAGGGATCAGCACGGCGGCAGGCGCATGGAGGGGGCGATTGCGCAGCGCGGCGCGCTTGCGCACGGGGGTTTTGGCCTTGCCCGTCAGCCGCAGCCACAGCCACAGCGCATCGACTGCAAGATCGTCAGCCGCGCCGATCAGGAAAAAGATCCCGGCGAACAGCAGCAATTCGTGCTGGAGCAGTGCGAGCCACTGCCACAGGCCAAGATCTCCGTTGGACAAGGCGACCCCCTTCCCCGAGTAAGTCCGCAAACTATCGCGGCCTTTCGTCGGATGCAACGGGCCTAGGAATTTTGATGGTTTAGAACAGGTTCACCTTGCCCGCGCCGGTTAGCGGAGGCGGATTACCAGCTGCCCACGTTGGCCATACTGAGCCACGGTTCGGCCGGTTCGAGGTGGCCTTCCTGCAGCAGTTCGACCGAGATCCCGTCAGGCGATTTGACAAAGGCCATGTGCCCGTCGCGCGGGGGGCGGTGGATAGTGTGGCCGGCTTCAAGCAGCTTCTGGCAGGTCTCGTAGATATTCTCGACCCGGTAGGCGAGGTGGCCGAAATTGCGCCCGCCGCTGTATTCCTCGCCCGCGCTGCCATCGGCAGGCGGCCAGTTATAGGTAAGCTCGACCTCGGCAATGCCCGCCTGCCCCGGTGCGGCAAGGAAGATCAGCGTGAACCGCCCGGCCTCGACATCGAAGCGGCGCACTTCCTCCAGCCCGATCAGCTTGAAAAACGCGACCGTGGCATCGGGATCGGTGATGCGGATCATAGTGTGAAGATATTTGGTCATTTTACTTTCCTTTGCGGGCCAGAGCTAGTCGGTCGCTCTTGCGACCGCAAGGCCGACCGGCCGCCCGCAGCGATGCGACCTTCAGGTCGTGTGAGCGAGGATTTCGCACCCCGGAGGGCGTGCGGAAACAAAACTATTCAAACTCCATTCATCGACGATGATGCACAACTCGTCGCACTAACTCGGTCTAGGGAACAATGCGATGAGCGATGATGACATGCAACCGGTGAATGCGGCGGGCCGTGTGTGGCGCGAGCCTGTCACCCAACGCTGGTTCGGCGCAGCCGGTATCCTCGCCATCGGCCTGATTGCGGGCGGATACCTTCTGGGCGACGGCTTGCTACGCGCCAAGGATGCGGAGCGCGCGGTCACTGTGCGCGGCTTGGCCGAACGCGATGTCACCGCCGATCTGGCCACTTGGACGATCTCATACTCTGCCACCGCGACCGATCTCGCCGAGGCGCAGGCGAAGATGCGCCGCGATACGCAGGCCATTGAAGCCTTCTTCAAGGAACTCGGCTTCCCCGCCGATGCGCTCCAGCCGACCGGTGCCAACGTCTCCAGCTTTACCAATGAAGGCCTCACCACCTTTACCGTGCGCCAGCGGCTCGCGCTGCGCACCGAGGATGTCGCGCGCGCCCAGAAGGCGGTTGCGCGCCAGTTCGATCTGGTCGGGCGCGGGGTGCTGCTCGAGGAAGGCTCGGCGATGGCCTACACCTTCACCAAATTGAACGACGTCAAACCGGAAATGGTGGCCGAGGCGACCAAGGACGCGCGCGCGGCGGCCGAGCAGTTCGCCGAGGACTCGGGCTCCGGTGTGGGCAAGATCCGCGATGCGACACAGGGCTATTTCACCATCGAGGCACGTGATGGCGAGACAGGCGGCTGGGGCATGGCCGATAGCCCCTACAAGAAGGTGCGCGTGGTCACCACGGTGAGTTTCTCGCTCGAATAGCGACGCATCGGGGCACTACTCGCGCGCCGCCCGAGCGCATGTTGCACCGCACCCGCGTTGGCTGTATGCGGGCGCTCCCGCGGGGCAGAGGTCATCAAGACGTCGCCCTGCCCCACGCTGTCCGGGGTCGCACAACCGGAACCGCACTTACGCCATGTTCGACAGATTGCGCGCCATTTTCCGTCCCAAGCCGGCGCCGAAACTGCCTTCGGTGCCCGCTGGCACGCGCTATTACGTGATCGGCGATATCCACGGTCGGCTGGACCTCTACGAGGCGATGATCGCGGCGGTGGAGGAGGATAACAGCCAGTCTCCGCCCGCCGATACGCGCATCGTGCTGCTCGGCGATCTGGTTGATCGCGGGCCTGACAGTGCCGGAGTGATCGCCCGCACCCGGGTGTGGCAGCAGTCCGCGCGGGTGCGCGTGCTGGCCGGCAATCACGAGGAAATGTTCCTCGCCGCCTTCGAAAAGCCCGAGGCACTGCGCCACTTCCTCAAGCATGGCGGGCGCGAGACAGTGCTGAGCTACGGCCTGTCGAAAAAACAGTTCGCCGCGCTCGATCTCGACGCGATGTTCGAACGCCTGCCCCAGCTGGTGCCGCAAAGCGACCGCGAATACATCGCCGCCTTCGAGAACATGATCCGCGCTGGCGATTACGTTTTCGTCCATGCCGGGATCGATCCGGCGCGCTCGCTGAATGATCAGAAGCGCAGCGATCTGCTGTGGATCCGCGAGCGCTTTCTCAGCCATGAAGGCCCGCTCGAAAAGGTGGTGGTTCACGGCCACACCATCTTCGACAAGGTGATGGATTGCGGCAACCGCATCGGCATTGACACTGGCGCTTTCCGCTCGGGTGTGCTTACAGCGCTCGTGCTCGAGGGCGACCAACGGCGGATCATCCAGGCCTGTTCGGAGGATAATGGGCCAGTCGAGATCTTCCACGGCGACCGGGCGCGCTAGCGCTCCGGCTCGCAACGGGGCCAGTTTCAAAATTCCGGTCAGGGACAGCAGTTCATGAAGATTGCGATGGTGGGTTCGGGCTATGTCGGGCTCGTTTCGGGCGCCTGCTTTGCCGATTTCGGCCATGATGTCGTCTGCATCGACAAGGATCAGAGCAAGATCGATTCCCTGCATCAGGGGATCATGCCGATCTACGAGCCAGGGCTGGATGCGCTGGTCGAAAGCAATGTGAAGGCAGGCCGACTCAGCTTCACCACCAGCCTTGCCGAAGGGATCAAGGGCGCGGCGGCGATCTTCATCGCGGTCGGCACGCCCAGCCGCCGCGGCGATGGCCATGCCGATCTCACCTTCGTCCACGCGGTTGCGCAGGAAGTCGGCGAACATCTTGCCAATGATGCGGTGATCGTCACCAAATCGACCGTCCCGGTCGGCACCGGCGACGAGGTGGAACGGATTATCCGTGACACGGGGACCACTCACCGCTTTGCCGTCGTCTCCAACCCCGAATTCCTGCGCGAAGGCGCGGCGATCGGCGATTTCAAGCGGCCTGATCGCATCGTCATCGGCGCCGAGGACGAATTCGGCCGCGAGGTGATGCGCGAGGTCTATCGCCCGCTGTTCCTCAATGAATCCCCGATCCTGTTCACCAGCCGCCGCACCAGCGAGCTGATCAAATACGCCGCCAACGCCTTCCTCGCGACCAAGATCACCTTCATCAACGAGATGGCCGATCTGTGCGAGAAGGTTGGCGCGAATGTGCAGGATGTCGCGCGCGGCATCGGGATGGACAACCGCATCGGCTCCAAGTTCCTCCACGCCGGCCCCGGCTATGGCGGAAGCTGCTTCCCCAAGGACACGCTCGCGCTGCTCAAGACCGCCGAGGATTACGACAGCCCGACGCGGATCGTCGAGGCGGTGGTGCTGGTCAATGACAGCCGCAAGCGCGCGATGGGCCGCAAGGTGGTCGATGCGCTGGGCGGGATAGAGGAAGCACGCGGCAAGAAGGCCGCGCTGCTCGGCCTCACGTTCAAGCCGAACACTGATGATATGCGCGACAGCCCCGCGATTGCCGTGGCGCAGACGCTGATGGATGCGGGGGTGGCCGTGGCCGCCTATGATCCTGAAGGCATGGAGCAGGCCCGCCCGCTCCTGCCCGAGGTGACGATGTGCGACAGCCCCTATGCCGCGATCGAAGGCGCGGATGTGGTGGTGATCGTGACCGAGTGGGACGCCTTCCGCGCGCTTGATCTCAAGCGAGTGAAGGAACTGGCCAAGGCGCCGGTGATGGTGGACCTGCGCAACGTCTACAATCCCGAGGATATGCGGGCCGCCGGCTTCACCTATGTGAGCGTGGGTAGAAGTTAAGCGCCGAACCAGTGGCGGCGATTGTCGGCCTGGGCCAGCCGCCATGCCAGCATCGCGAGCACCACCGCGCCGCCGGCCATCGCCGCCCAGCCGATCGCCGCAAATTGCTGCCCGCCGCGTGCATAGATCGCGAGCAGCGCCCAGCAGAACACCAGCCCGTAAAGCGGCGTGCCGCGCACGCGGGCGGTGGCTACCGCCGCAATGCTCGACCCGATCGCGATCATCACGGCGGCTATTTCCGGCGCGGGCGTCCCGCCGCCGACGCCGTAATATTTGAGGGTGGCGGAGATGTTGACGATGCTCGCAGCCGTCAGCCATGCGGCCAGCGCGCTGAAAATCGGGGCAACCAGCCAGCGCTCGCCGCGAGACAGCGCTGGCGCCGCCACGACCGCGCGCAGAACGATCAACAAGCCGCCGAGCGAGACAAGGATGATCACCGCCGAAATCGCGGTGAGATTGGCAAACTGGGTATAGGTCGCCCACACCCCCTGCGCCGCCAGCGCGATGGCTGCGGGCCACGCAATCTGCCTCAGCAGCGTATTGTGGCGCTGGGCCGGCAGCGCCTGCCACAGCGCAAACACCGCCGAGAAAGTGAACAGCAGCCCCCAGATCGCAAAGGCCCATCCCGAAGGCGTCACGAGCGTGCGCACGCTATCCGAACGGCTGCCGATCGGCTCCCCCAGCCCCAATTGCGGCAGGAAGGTCGCGCCGATCTGCACCACCACGGCCAGAATAACGGCAAGGCGCTGAGCAAGCGGGCGATCGGCGGTGAGCATGTGGTCCATGTCGCGACCCCTGCGGTGTTTTCGCGGTTACGGCAAGGCTCGGCAGTGCATGGAGGGTTCGGCCCACCAACGGACGGGCCGCGAGCGCACGCGCGCGAGCCGCAGGTGTCCGGAGTGAAGCGGAGGAGCGGCACCGAGGATGTGCCTGCGGAGGCGGGCACACACACAAACCACATATCAGGGGGCCATCATAAGCCGGGTTCTGTGTCCTCAGGCTGTATCCCTTGCGGGACGGGCCTGCGGTGGCAGCCATTCATCTGGGCGACGGATTGCTCCGCCGCTCTAGCAGCCAACCCGGGCCGCTCGGGGCGAAGCACCCCTACCCACCTTGCGGCGGGCGCGCGGCCCCTATTCGGCCTTGCTCCGGGTGGGGTTTGCCATGCGGGCCCTGTTGCCAGCGCCCCGGTGCGCTCTTACCGCACCCTTTCACCCTTGCCTGTGCGCCCTTGTGGGACACCATCGGCGGTTTGCTCTCTGTGGCACTTTCCCTTGCGCCCCTTGCGGGACACCGGCGGGCGTTACCCGCCACCCTTGCTTCGTGGAGCCCGGACTTTCCTCGCGTCTTGCGACACGCGGCTGCCTCAGGCCCCCTGACGAGCGGCCCTATAGGCGCGCCCGGCAGGTTTGGCAAAGCAAGCTCAGTCCTCAGGGCCTGCCAGCAGCAGCTTCCAAACCAGCGCGCCGATCGCCGCGCCCGCCAGCGGGGCGACCCAGAACAGCCACAGCTGGCTCACCGCCGCGGTGTCGGCATAGAAGGCCACACTGGTCGAACGCGCAGGATTGACCGAGGTGTTGGTGACCGGGATCGAGATGAGGTGGATCAGCGTCAGCGCCAGACCGATCGCAATCGGCGCAAAGCCTGCCGGCGCCTTGGACGAGGTCGAGCCGAGGATCACGATCAGGAACACCGCGGTCAGCACCACCTCGATCACCAGCGCGGCCAGCATCGAATAGCCACCGGGCGAGAGTTCGCCGTAGCCGTTGGAGGCAAACCCGCCGGCCGCAAACTCCGGCGCGCCGCTGGCGATCACGAACAAGACGCCCGCCGCGCAGAACGAGCCAAGCACCTGCGCTGCCCAGTAGGGCACCAGTTCCGCCCAGCCGAACCGCCCGCCGATGGCAAGGCCAAGGCTGACCGCCGGGTTGAAATGCCCGCCCGAAATGCCGCCGACGGCATAGGCCATCGTCAGCACCGTCAAACCGAACGCGAGACTGACACCCGCAAAGCCGATCCCCAGATCGGGAACCCCCGCCGCCAGCACCGCCGAGCCGCAGCCGCCGAACACCAGCACGAACGTACCGACAAACTCGGCCGCCAGTTTCTTCGTCATCATCGCATCATCCCCCTTGCTCTGGTTCTACTCAGCCACTTTCGCCCGCGCGAATGTCGAATTCCGGACAATTGCCCTTACCGTGTGCGCCCCTGATCGCGGTCGAGCAGCAATTGCCAAAGGATCGCGGCGACCTCACCGTCGACCGCGCCGGTGATGCATTCGGGGCGCCAGCGCCGCTCGAAGGCTTCGACCGCCTTGGCCTGATCGGTGATATCATAGCCGAAGCGTTCAAGCGCGAGGAAGAAGGAGCCCTCGTTGTGGAACGGATCGCCCGCCGCCAGCGAGGTCGGGCGCGGCAGGCACAGGCGGTATTCGGCGAGGCGCTGCCACGGGAACAGCTCGCCCGGATCGATTTTGCGCATCGGCGCGACGTCGGAATGGCCGACCACATTGGCGCGCGGGATGTCGTATTGCTTCACGATCCGGCTGAGCAGCGGGATCAGCGCGTCGATCTGCGCATCGGTGAACGACCGGTAGCCGAGCCCATGGCCGGGATGATCGAGCTCGATCCCGATGCTGGCCGAATTCACATCCGGGATGCCGCGCCAGTACGACGCACCCGCGTGCCAGGCGCGGCGGTGTTCGGGCACCAGCCGGATCACCTCGCCTTCCTCGGTGATGCAGTAATGCGCGCTGACCGAGGCGGCCGGATCGCACATCCGTGCAATCGCGGTTTCGACCGGCTTCATCTCGGTATAGTGCAGCACCACCATCGAGATCGGCAGGATGCGTTCATTGTGGTTGGGCGAGAGCACCTCGCGGTGCACCAGCTCATCCCGGTTGTCGTCTGCGCCCCCCAGCATCGACGCGCGCTACCCGATCATGCCCTCGGGCTCGGGCAGCACCGCGCCCAAGACCAGCACCCCGTCGCCGAGCTTGTATTGCAAACCGCCATCCATCTCCTCGGCCACCACCGCAATCATGTGTGCGGCGGCCGTGCGGCTGGTGATCTCGCCTTCCGCCAGATCGCCCTGCAGCGCGCGGCCGATGGTTTCGTCAAAAGCGATCCGGTCTCCGCGGGCGCGGGCGACGATCTCGACCGCGCCGTCACGCCGCTCCGCCCCGATGTCGAGCGTGCCGCCGCGCACCAGTGCATCAAGCCCGATCTGTGCGAGGTTCAGCAGCACCTTGACCGCCGGCTTGGGCAGGCTCGGATCGGCAATCGCCCAGTTGATCTCCACCCGCTTGTTATCGGCAGCCAGCGCCTCGATCACCGCCTTGGCCTCGTCGATCGGGATCGCCTCGCCAAATCCGCCGGCGGCGCCGAATGCGAGGCGGAAGAACTTGAGCTTGTCGGTGCTGATCCGCGCCGACTGTTCGAGCAGCTCCATGCAGCGCGCGCGCATTTCCGGGTCCTGCTCCTCGGCGAGCAGCTCCAGCCCGTTGGCCAGCGCGCCGACCGGCGAGAGCATGTCGTGGCACAGGCGCGAGCACAGCATCGCGGCGAGATCGGTCTGGGAAATCATGGAAACGGCTAAGTCCAGCCTTGTTGGAGACACATGAGACACTGTCTAAGAGCAAAAAACCCGCCTTGCCAACCGCTGGCCCGACGCAACCGGTCAGAATGGACGCAAAAGGCGGGAAAACGTTTGGACATAACGAAAATCTAGCTTCCGACGACGGTGTAGGAAAGCGCCGCAAACCCCTCCGCCGCGTCCTTCCAGAACCGCACATCGTCGCCAGCGAGGATCGCCCACACCCGCCCGTCGCCCGAGGCCGAGGCGCGGTCGGTGGCGGAAGGGGCGGGTTCGCCCACGGGGTGCGAGTGGAAATAGCCGATAACGTCCGGCCCCCCGCTGCGCGCGGCGCGGTGAGCGTCGATCAGCGCCTGCGGATCGATCTCGAAATGGGTGGCGGGGGTCGGGTGGACATTGCGGGCCGGGCGCGCCTCGGTAATCCGGCACCATGTGCCCAGCAACACCCCGCACACCTCGTTCGGGTACGCCCCGCGGGCGGCCTGCCGCATGATGGTGAGGGCTTCGTGCGCAACCTCTAGGTCCGTCCGCCCTGAGCTTGTCGAAGGGCTGCTTTTCCCTTTTGCAAGGCGCGAGATCGCATCCCACTCGCCTCTGATCAGGGCAAGCTTTTTCGCTCGCGACCAACCCTTGATCCTGAATTCAGCCGCCTTGGCTTCCTCTCGCGTGGGAAATTCCTGTGCCCAGACAAGCTCCACTGGCAGGAAGCGCTTCGTGAAACCTTCGAAATGCCCGGCCTTGTGTTGCGCAACGCGGCGCTGCAAATCATCGGTATGGCCGGTGTAAAACCGTCCGGCGTTGCAGTGAAGCATGTAGGCCCAGAATGGCATGGGCTCGGGGCTAAAGAAAGTGCAGCCCTTCGACAAGCTCAGGGCGAACGGTTAGGGGGTTGGTGTGAGCGACGTCCAGACCATCACCGGCACCATCCCCGCCCCCGCCCGCCTCGACAAGGCGCTGGCCGAGGCCACGGGGCTGAGCCGTGCGCGGGTTCAGGGACTGATTGATGAAGGCCGGGTCGATGTGGCGGGCAAGACGGCCACCGCGGCCTCGATGAAGGTGGCCGCCAATACCCCGTTCCGGATCATCATTGCTGCCGCCATGCCATCTCAGGCTGCACCCGAAGATATTCCGCTTGTCGTCGCCTACGAGGACCAGCATCTGATCGTGGTCGACAAGCCTGCGGGCATGGTGGTGCATCCGGCGGTGGGCAATATCACCGGCACGCTAGTCAATGCGCTGCTGCACCACTGCCGCGGCCAACTCTCCGGCATCAACGGGGTGGCGCGGCCCGGCATTGTCCACCGGATCGACAAGGACACCTCGGGCCTGCTGGTGGTCGCCAAGAGCGACGCCGCGCATGAAGGCCTCGCGGTGCAATTCGCCGCGCACACAGTGCACCGCCGTTATCTGGCGGTTTGCGCCGGACATCCCTCGCCGGCCGACGGCACGATCGACGCGCGCGTGGGCCGCTCGGATAGCGACCGAAAGAAAATGACGGTGCTCCCCAACAATTCCTCGCGCGGCAAGACGGCGATTACCCATTACAAGGTGCTGGAGCGGCTTGATGAGGCCGCGCTGATCGAATGCCGGCTTGAAACCGGGCGGACCCACCAGGTGCGCGTTCACTGCGCGTCAATCGGTCATCCGCTATTGGGAGACCCTGCCTATGGCCGTACCCCTAAGTCACTTCGCCCGGTCCTCGAACGACTCGGCTTTGTCCGGCAGTCCCTGCACGCCGCCGAATTGGGCTTCGTGCACCCGATCACGGGCGAAAACATCCGTTTCAGCAGCGATATCCCGCCCGACATGACGGAACTTATCGACCAACTGCGCCATTGTGATCGATGAAACGCGCATACATCTGACAGGTTTTCGCGTATATCTATAACCCGTGGCCCAGTTCGCGGGATGCCCATCAGGGGTCCGGCGCAAGCGGTCGACGCTAGAAAGGTTAGGTAAATTGTGACCAAGTCTCCAAGTGTCCGAAAGAAAGGCCCTTCGGTCCCGGCGTTAAGCGGCGAGCAGAGCCTCAACCGCTATCTGTCCGAAATCAGGAAGTTCCCGGTGCTGACGGCCGAGCAGGAATATATGCTCGCCAAGCGCTATCAGGAACACGAGGATCCCGATGCCGCAGCCCAGCTGGTGACGTCGCACCTGCGACTCGTCGCGAAGATCGCGATGGGTTACCGCGGCTATGGCCTGCCGGTCGCCGATCTCATTTCCGAAGGCAATGTCGGCCTGATGCAGGGCGTCAAGAAGTTCGAACCCGATCGCGGTTTCCGCCTCGCGACTTACGCGATGTGGTGGATCAAGGCCTCGATCCAGGAGTTCATCCTGCGGTCGTGGAGCCTCGTGAAAATGGGCACCACTGCTGCGCAGAAGAAGCTGTTCTTCAATCTGCGTCGCATGAAAAAGCAGCTCGAGGCCTACGAGGACACCGATCTCAGCCCCGCCGACGTGACGAAGATCGCGACCGATCTCGGCGTGCCCGAGCAGGAAGTGATCAACATGAACCGGCGCATGATGATGGGCGGCGACGGCTCGCTCAACACGCCGATGCGCGGGGGCGAGGAAGGCTCGGGCGAATGGCAGGACTGGCTGACGGATGATCGTCCGCTGCAGGACGAAACCGTCGCAGACGCCGAGGAATCGCAGATGCGCCACGCGATGCTGGCCGAAGCGATGGACAGCCTCAACGAGCGCGAACGCCACATCCTCACCGAACGCCGCCTGACCGACAAGCCGCAGACGCTCGAAGAGCTGTCGCAGGTCTACGACGTCAGCCGCGAACGCATCCGCCAGATCGAAGTGCGCGCCTTCGAAAAGCTGCAAAAGGCAATGCAGCGGATCGCGGGCGAACGACTGCTGCCCGGAGTGGCATAGGGCGTCGCATTGGGCGTCGCCTGAGGCGTAGCGATACAGACAAGGCAAGACCCTCTCCGGCCCCGCGCCGGGGAGGGTTTTCTTTTGCGACCCGTCAACTGCATCGCTAAGCCCTTCCCCATGGCCTTTCGCATCCTCCGCTTCATCGCCAAGTTCATCCTCGGGTTCGTCGGCCTCACGCTGGTGCTGGTGGTGGCGTTCAAGTGGCTGCCGGTGCCTGTCACCGCGACCATGATCATGGACGGCGAGGGCATCACGAAGGACTGGGAAAGCCTCGACAATATCGACCGCAATCTTGTCTCGGCCGTCATTGCGGCGGAGGATTCGCGTTTCTGCGAGCATTACGGCTTCGATACCGAGGCGATCGAGCAGGCGATGCGCGAGAACCTCGAGGGCGGGCGCATCCGCGGCGGATCGACCATCAGCCAGCAGACCGCCAAGAACGTGTTCCTGTGGCAAGGCGGCGGATTCTTCCGCAAAGGCCTCGAGGCGTGGTTCACCTTCTGGATCGAGACGATCTGGGGCAAGCGGCGGATCATGGAAGTCTATCTCAACGTCGCCGAAACCGGGATCGGCACCTATGGCGCGGAGGCCGGGTCGCAGCGCTATTTCGGCCACTCCGCCGCGCGGCTCAGCACCGACGAGGCGAGCCGCATGGCTGCTGCCCTGCCCAGCCCCAAGAAACGCGCGGTGAAGAACCCCGGCGGGTGGCTTGCGCGCCACGGTAACCGGATCGAACGCCGGATCGGGATCGTCAGGCGTGACGGGCTCGATGCTTGTGTCTATTAGTAGCCGATCATGGCCCACGCGCACGCCCATCACCCGCATCACCACGACCACGATCACGGGGCTGGTCATGGGCATGGGCACGGGCATCACCACGCACCCGCCGATTTCGGCCGCGCCTTTGCGATCGGCATCGCGCTCAACACCGGGTTCGTTGCGATCGAGGCGGTGGCGGGCTTCCTCTACGGATCGATGGCGCTGGTTGCGGATGCGGGGCACAACCTGTCCGATGTGCTGGCTCTCGCGCTTGCGTGGATCGCCAGCATCGCTGCCAAGCGCCCGCCACAGGGCCGCTTCACCTATGGCTACAAATCCTCGACCATCCTTGCGGCGCTCGCCAATGCGATGCTGCTGGCCATCGCGATCGGGGCGATTTTGTTCGAAACCTTCCACCGCCTGACCGAGCCGCAAGCCCCCCAGGGCATGGCGATGATCGTGGTCGCCGGGATCGGGATTGCGATCAACGCGTTGACCGCCATGCTGTTCATGCGCGGTCAGGGGGACATCAATATTCGCGGCGCCTATCTCCACATGGCCGCCGATGCGCTGGTATCGGCCGGCGTGGTGGTGGCGGGCCTCGCGATCCTGCTCACCGGGTTGGGCTGGATCGACGCCGCAGTGAGCCTCGTGATCGTCGCGGTGATCGCGTGGGGCACCTGGGGCCTTGCGCGTGACAGCGTGGCGATGGGCCTGCTGGCCGCGCCCGCCAACATCGATCTGGGCGAAGTGCGCCGGCACCTCGCGGAGTTCGACGGCGTGGCAGCGGTGCATGATCTGCACGTCTGGCCGATGTCGACCACCGAGACCGCGCTGACCGCCCATCTGGTGATGCCGCAGCGCCCTGCCTCCGACGGCTTCCTCCACGAGGTCGCCGCCTCCTTGCGCGCGCGCTTCGGGGTCGATCACGCGACCATCCAGATCGAGAGCGGCGAGAGCCCCTGCGTGCTCCCATGCGGAGCGCCCTGCTGATGGCTGCGCGTCCCCGCCCCGCCAGCGATGAAGCACGCGAAGCCCTGCGCGAGGCGATGGAGCGTCTGGCTGCGGGCGATCAGGCGGCGCTCGAAATCGTCTATCGAATGACGCGGGTGAAGCTATTCGGAATTTGCCTGCGTATATTGGGTGACCGAAAGGAAGCCGAGGACGCCTTGCAAGACGTCTATGTCAATCTGTGGCAGCGGGCCGACCGCTATGATCCCGCGCGGGCGAGCCCGATTTCGTGGCTGGCGACCTTTGCCCGCAACCGCGCGATCGACCGGCTGCGCACCGGCAAGGTGCGCGGCGGCGCGGTCGGCATCGAGGAAGCGGCCCCGCTCCCCGACCAATCCCCGCTGGCCGATATGCTGCTGGTCGATGCCGAACAATCCGCGCAGATTCACAAGTGCCTCGGCGGCCTTGATGCACGCACGCAGAGCCATATCCGCGCGGCCTTTTTCGAAGGGCAGACCTATGCCCAGCTGGCCGAACAGGCGGACGTGCCGCTGGGCACGATGAAAAGCTGGATCCGCCGCGGGCTGCTACGCCTGCGGGCCTGTCTTGAAGCGAGCGAAGCGGCATGAGCGGCCCCGAACAAACCCCCGAGGATGGCGTGCCCCAAGAGCCTGTGCGCGACGATCCGATGATTGCCGCCGAGTGGGCGCTGGGCCTGCTCGAAGGCGAGGAACTGCTCGCCGCGCGCGGCAAGGCCGCGACCGATCCGGCCTTTGCGTGGCGCAAGGAGTGGTGGGACAACTGGTTTGCCCCCTGGACAGACGAAATGGCCGGCGCTGCCGAGCCGGGCGATCACGTGTGGCAAGGCATCGCCGCGCGGGTTGCCCCCCTCGCCGACGCAGGCGCATCGACCGGTAGCGCCAATGGCTCGGGCGAAGTGATCGAGCTGCGTACGCGCCTGCGCCGCTGGCAATGGGCTGCGGGGCTGACGTCTGCCGCAGCGGCAGCAGCGCTTACACTGCTCGCCTTTGCGCCCGGCAATGCGCCGGTCTCTACGCCGGGCGCCGCGCCTGCGCAAATCGCTGCAGCCGCGCCGATGGTCGCCACCGTGCCGATTGGCGAGACCGGCCTGAGGCTCGATGTCACCTACATTCCCGAAAGCGAGCGGATGCTGGTCGCCGCGATCGGCCTGACAGCCGACGGGGTGCATGATCACGAATTGTGGCTGGTGCCGGCTGACGGCTCACCGCTGCAATCGCTGGGCGTGGTCGCGCCGGGCGAGGTGCGCAGCATGGTGCTGCCCCCCGCCACCACCGCCAAGCTCGGCAACGGCGCGAAGCTGGTGCTGACCCGCGAGCCCATCGGCGGCAAGCCCGAGGGCGTGGACGCTGGCCCGGTGGTGGCCGAAGGTGCCTTCACCCCCGTCTGATTGAGACGTCTGCGGCGCCATCGGCTCGCCGCTGAAAAGCGGCAATTTATCCGCATTATCATTTTCTCGGCATCCAGCTTGCGCGGGGCTGCGTAGCTCTACCCGCAAGCGAGAGGGCTTGCAGACGTGACGTTCCCCCAAGAGGAGATTCCCCTGTGACCCCCAAGACCACCCTCACCGCCGCGATTGCGGCCGTGCTCGCCGCCACCACCGGCCTCGTCGCCGCGCCGGCGCTGGCCGATCACCACATGGAAAAGAAGGCCGATGTGCCGATGGTGGGCGGCGCCGCGATGTATCCGACCAAGACCATCGTTGAGAACGCCGTCAATTCGAAGGATCACACCACGCTGGTCGCCGCCGTGCAAGCCGCAGGGCTGGTCGAGGCGCTGTCCGGCCCCGGCCCGTTCACCGTGTTCGCGCCGACCAACGCCGCCTTCGCCAAGCTGCCGGCCGGCACCGTTGAAACGCTGGTGAAGCCCGAAAACAAGGGCACGCTGACCACGATCCTCACCTACCATGTCGTCTCGGGCAATGTTTCGGCCAGCCAGTTGATCGACATGATCAAGGCGGGCGGCGGCAAGGCTGAACTCACCACGCTGAGCGGCGGCAAGCTGACCGCGGCAGTGGTCGGCGGCAAGGTCGTGCTGACCGACGCGGCCGGCGGCAAGGCCACCGTGACCCAGGCCGACGTGTTCCAGTCGAACGGCGTGATCCACGTCACCGACACCGTCTCGCTGCCGGGCTAATGCTTCGGCTCTGAAAGTTTAGCGCCGCTCCATACCCCCCATACCCCAATCTGGGGCGTCGCTCCTGTGACCCCGTCCGGCCTTCCTCCAAGGGCCGGGCGGGGTTTTTGTTGGGGAACTGCCAGCCGCCGGCCAGTGGCAGAAAATCGGGCGAAAATGGTCATGGGTGCATCCGGAAAAACGAGCGTTCCGTAACGTCTATTGCAAGCGGGAGGGCTTGCAGACGCAACCCCCTCGTGAAAGGAAATCCCCCTAATGACCCCCAAGACCACCTTCGCAGCCATGATCGCTGCTGCGCTTGCCGCCACCACCGGCTTTGCCGCGCTGCCCGCGCTCGCGCATCAGCACGGCCATCACGCCGCCGCCCCCGCCGCGCCCAACATCGTGCAGACCGCTATGAGCACCGGCGTGCACAACACCCTCGTCGCCGCTGTGAAGGCCGCAGGGCTGGTCGACACGCTGTCGAGCCCCGGCCCCTTCACCGTCTTCGCGCCGACCGACACCGCCTTTGCCAAGCTGCCCGAAGGCACGGTGGCAACGCTGGTGAAGCCTGCCAACAAGGGCACGCTGACCGGGATCCTGACCTATCACGCCGTCGCGGGCAAGGTGACGGCCAAGGATCTGGTTGCGCTGATCAGGAAGCATGGCGGCGAGGCAACGATCACCACCGTCGCGGGCGGCGAGCTCACCGCGCGGCTTTCGGGCAACAAGATCGTGATCACTGACGAACAGGGCCGCGCCACCGCCGTAACCCAGGCTGACGTGATGACCTCGAACGGCGTGGTCCATGTCACCGACGGGGTGTTCCTGCCGGCCTGATGACCCGGACAAGTTAGCGTCGCTCCGCATCCCCATCCCCTACCCCAAGGGGCGGCGCTCCTAGAAACCCCGTCCGGCCTTCCTCCAAGGGCCGGGCGGGGTTTTGGCTTTGATGGGGTCGTCGAAAATCAGTCGACGGCGGCGGCAGACTGCCCGGTTGCAACAGCTTCAGCGTAAAGCGCGCGCAGAGCATCAGGCGTCATCGCCGAAAGCGCCTCATATGCAGGCCGCGTGAGGTTCTGGTCGCCGTTGCCCTCACCGTGTAAGGCGTAGCTGCCGTTCTTGGGAGACAGGATGAAGACGAAACTCAGCTGTCGCGTGGGTGTCGGCCCGGTTACGACAACAAGCGTTGCGCCGTCGTCGCATGCGTAGACCAGCCAAGGCACCTCACCAAAGGTCCGCGAAGTCGGCCCGCGATCGCATTGCAGCGGATCAGGCTTTTCTGGCGTTTCCGTCGCCGAAGTCTGCGCAGCCCCGATAAGGATCGGCAAGGCCAGTAGGGCGAACAAATTAAGCCGCCTCTTCCTTCTTCTCTTCGCTGCCGATCACGCGGACCGGTTCCTTCTTGCCCTCGACCACTTCCTTGTCGATCACGATCTCGGTCACGCCGACCATGTCGGGCAGATCGAACATCGTGTCGAGCAGCAGGCCTTCGACGATCGAGCGCAGGCCGCGCGCGCCGGTCTTGCGCTTGATGGCGCGCTCGGCAATCGCCTGCAGCGCATCGGCGGTGAAGGTGAGTTCGACGTCTTCGAGCTCGAACAGCTTGCGATACTGCTTCACCAGCGCGTTCTTAGGCTCGCTGAGGATCGTCACCAGCGCCGGAATGTCGAGATCGTGCAGCGTCGCGATTACCGGCAGGCGGCCGACGAATTCGGGGATCAGGCCGAACTTGAGCAGATCTTCCGGCTCGCTCTTTTCGAGCAGCTCGCCCACGCGGCGCTTGTCCGGATCGGCAACATGGGCGCCGAAACCGATCGAACGCTTCTGCAAGCGGTCGGCAATGATCTTGTCGAGGCCCGCAAACGCGCCGCCGCAGATGAACAGGATGTTCGTCGTGTCGACCTGCAGGAATTCCTGCTGCGGATGCTTGCGCCCGCCCTGCGGCGGAACGGAAGCGGTGGTGCCTTCCATCAGCTTGAGCAGCGCCTGCTGCACGCCCTCGCCCGAAACGTCGCGGGTGATCGAGGGGTTTTCGGCCTTGCGGGTAATCTTGTCGATCTCGTCGATATAGACGATCCCGTGCTGCGCCTTCTCGACATTGTAGTCGGAGGCCTGGAGCAGCTTGAGGATGATGTTCTCCACGTCCTCGCCCACATAGCCCGCTTCGGTCAGCGTGGTCGCATCGGCCATGGTGAAGGGCACATCGAAGGTGCGCGCCAGCGTCTGTGCCAGCAGGGTCTTGCCCGAACCGGTCGGGCCGACGAGCAGGATGTTCGACTTGGCGAGCTCAACGTCGCCCGCCTTGCCGCTGTGCTTCAGGCGCTTGTAGTGGTTGTGCACCGCGACCGAGAGCACACGCTTGGCCCGGTCCTGCCCGATGACATAGTCATTGAGCGTGGTGAAGATGTCCATCGGCGTGGGGATCTCGCCTTCTTTCTTGCCGGCGATCCCTGCCTTGGTTTCCTCGCGGATGATGTCGTTGCACAGCTCGACGCATTCATCGCAGATGAACACGGTGGGGCCGGCGATGAGCTTGCGCACCTCGTGCTGCGACTTGCCGCAGAAGCTGCAGTACAGGGTGCTCTTGCTGTCGGATCCGCTCAATTTGGTCATTCCTGTGTCCTCGAATCCGCGCGCTGTAGCATGGCTGCGGCGCCAGCGGATTCGGCAAATGTATCTATGGCACCAGATGAATCAACACATAGGGCGCGTTTTAATGCCTCCGGCGCGGAGCGTGATGGCACGAAAGGCCGGAAAACACCCGTTAAACCGGCCCATGAAGCGACCCGTGTCCCGCCGCGGGGCAGGTGCCGGAAGGCAACTTGGGAGCGCTGCTTAATCAGGAGCGCCGCCCGAACCGTCTTCGCCCGATGATTCCTCGATATCGGGGCGGGTTTCGAAGACCTTGTCGACCAAGCCGAACGTCTTGGCTTCCTCGGCTTCGAGGAAGGTGTCGCGGTCCATCGCCTTTTCGATTTCTTCAAGGCTGCGGCCGGTGAACTTCACGTAGAGATCGTTCATGCGGCTGCGGATGCGCAGGATCTCGCGCGCCTGGATCTCGATGTCGGACGCCATCCCGCGCGCGCCGCCCGAAGGCTGGTGGATCATGATCCGCGCATTGGGGAGCGCGATGCGCATCCCCGGCTCGCCCGCAGCCAGCAGGAAGCTGCCCATCGAAGCGGCCTGCCCCATGCAAACCGTCGACACGCGCGGCTTGATATATTGCATGGTGTCGAAGATCGCGAGACCGGCCGTCACCACCCCGCCGGGCGAGTTGATGTACATGCTGATCGGCTTGGAAGGGTTCTCGCTTTCGAGGAACAGCAGCTGCGCGGTGATCAACGAGGCCATGCCGTCTTCGACCTGACCGGTGACGAACACGATGCGTTCGCGCAGCAGGCGGCTGAAGATATCGAAGCTACGTTCGCCCCGGCTGGTCTGCTCGACCACCACCGGCACCAGTGCGCCCGTGACAGGATCGCGGGTAAACTGACCCTGGGTGCCGTAGGATTCGCCGGAATTGCCGAACAGATCGATCATGAGGTGCCTTGTCCTTGCTGGTGTCGTTGTGGCTATGTCGGACGCGGGGGGGCAATTTCAAGGGCGTTTACCTTGTCGCCTGTGAATTGCGCGGTGCGTGTGCCTGATCGTGCCCCTTGCATCGCGGCGCGGAACGGGCAAACCTACGCAGTATGACGATGCTCACCTTCGCGCGGCCCGCGCTCGCCATCCTCCTTGCAACCTCCAGCGCGGCGACTCTCGCCCAGAACGCTCCCCCGCCAGCCGATACCCCGCAGGACCGCGAGGCAATGAGCGAGCTGCTCTCGGTCGACGAATATATCCTGCGCATCCAGGCGCTCGACGATAACGGACCGCGCATCAATGCAGTGATCGATTATGATCCGGCCGCCTCGGTCAAGGCGCGCCAGCTCTCCGGCACCGGACCCATGCGCGGGCGCACCGTGCTGGTGAAGGACAACATCGAGACGGCCGAATTCCCGACAACGGCGGGCAGCCTCGCGCTGAAAGACAATGCCACCGGGCGCGATGCGCCGCTGATTACCTATCTGCGCAAGAATGGTGGCGTGGTGCTGGGCAAGACCAACCTTTCCGAATGGGCCAATATCCGTTCGGACGGTTCAACCAGCGGATGGAGCGCGGTCGGCGGGCTGACCCGCAATCCCTATGCGATCGATCGCAACACCTGCGGCTCGTCCTCGGGCAGCGGCGCGGCGGTGGCGGCGGGCTTTGCCTGGGGCGCGATCGGCACCGAGACCAATGGCTCGATCACCTGCCCGGCCAGCATCAACGGCGTTGTCGGCTTCAAGCCGAGCGTCGGGATCGTCAGCCGCACCCATGTGGTGCCGATTTCCAGCACGCAGGACACCGCAGGGCCGATGGCCCGCACCGTGCGCGATGCCGCGCTGCTGCTGACCGCGATTGCCGGGCCGGACAAGGCCGACCCGGTGACGCTCGATGCCAAGCGGGTGAAGGACTACACCGAAGGGCTGGAAAGCTACTCGCTCGCCGGCGTGCGGATCGGGGTGATGCGCAACCAGCTTGGCAACCGCGAGGATGTGAAGGCGGTGTTCAACACCGCAGTCGCCGATCTCGAGCGCGCCGGGGCCGTGCTGGTCGACATCAACTTCGAGCCCAATACCAAGATGTATGGGGACAGCTTTGTTGTGCTGATGTTCGAACTGCGCGAGGAGATGGGCAAATATCTCGCCTCGATCCCGGCCTTCAAGGAAGGGACGACCCCGCGCAGCCTCGCCGATCTGATCGCCTTCAACGCCGCCAATGCCGATACCGAGATGCGCTGGTTCGGGCAGGATCTGTTCACGCTGGCCGAAACCACCACCGACCGCGAAGCCTACGAGACCGCGCGCGCCGATGCGCTACGGATTGCCGGGCCGGAAACGCTCGACAAGCTGCTGGCGGACAACAATGTCCAGTTCCTGATCGCCCCCACCCGCGGCCCAACCTGGACCAGCGATCTGGTGAACGGCGACAATTTCAACGGCTCGATCGGGTTCGGCAGCCCTTCGGCGATCGCGGGCTATCCGCATCTTACCGTGCCGATGGGCGCCATCGAGGGCTTGCCGGTGGGCCTCAGCATCCTCGGCGCCAAGTGGGACGACCATGCGGTGCTGAAGGCGGGCGCTGCCTACGAAAAAGCGCGGACAGCCAAGCTGCCCACGCCCAAATTCCGTCCGTGGCGACCGGCGGAGCAGTAACGCTCCGCCGTAGCCGGATTACTTCTTGGCAGCCGCCTTCTTGGCCGGGGCCTTCTTGGCCGCCGGCTTGGCTTCCGCTTCAGCTTCAGCCTTCTTCGCCGGCGCCTTCTTGGCAGGTGCCTTCTTGGCGGCGGACTTGGCTTCGGCAGCCTTGGCTTCGGCAGGGGCTTCTTCAGCCGCCGCTTCAGCCTTCTTGGCCGGAGCCTTCTTCTTGGCGGCAGCCTTCTTCGGCGCAGGCGCGGCTTCGGCGCCGTCTTCGGCTTCGATCGCGGCCTGAAGCTCCTCGACGGTCACTTCACGCTCGGTCACGTCGGCCTTGTCGAACAGGAAGTCGACGACCTTGTCCTCATACAGCGGCGCACGCAGCTGGGCGGCGGCCATCGGATCGGACTGGATGAACTGCACGAAGCGTTCGCGGTCCTCATTGCGATATTGCATCGCTGCCTGCTGAACCAGCATACCCATTTCCTGCTGGGTCACTTCCACGCCATTGGCCTGGCCGATTTCCGACAGGAGCAGGCCCAGACGCACGCGGCGCTCGGCAATCGCCTTGTATTCGTCCTTCTCGTCCTCGATCTGCTTGAGCGCAGCGGCCGGATCGGCATCGCGTGCCGCTTCCTGCTGGAGCTGCTGCCAGATCTGAGCGAATTCCGCCTCGACCATTGTGGCCGGGACTTCAAAGCTGTGGCCCGCTGCGAGCTGATCGAGCAGCGCGCGCTTCATTTGGGTGCGGGTCATGCCGGCGGTCTGCTGCTCGAGCTGCGCCTTCATGATCTCCTTGAGCTTATCAAGGCTGTCGAGGCCGAGGCTCTTGGCGAAATCCTCGTCGATCTGGGTCTCGGTTTCGACCTTCACCGCCTTCACGGTGACATCAAAGGTCGCTTCCTTGCCGGCGAGGTGATCGGCCTGGTAGTTTTCCGGGAAGGTGACGGTGATGGTCTTTTCCGCGCCCGTCTTCACGCCGACGAGCTGCTCTTCAAAGCCCGGGATGAAGGTGCCCGAACCCAGCACCAGCGCGGCATCTTCAGCCTTGCCGCCGTCGAACTCGACACCGTCGAGCTTGCCGACAAAGTCGATGATCAGCTGATCGCCATCGGCCGCCTTCTTGGTCTTGGCGGCATCCTTGTAGCTCTTGTTCTGTCCCGCGATACCGGCCAGCGCCTCGTCGATCTGGGCGTCGGTCACCGGCACCATCAGTCGTTCAAGCTTGATGCCATCGGTGCTCGGCGCTTCGATCACGGGCAGCACTTCGAGGCTGACGGTGATTTCGGCGTCCTTGCCGTCGGTGTAGTCCTCGCCCAGCGCGATCTGCGGCTGCATGGCGGGGCGCAGGGCCTCGTCGCGCAGCAGCTGGTCGACCGAATCGCGGATCGTGTCGTTCACCACCTGCGCGTGCAGGGCTTCGCCATGCATCTTCTTGACGAGATTGGCCGGAACCTTGCCGGGGCGGAAGCCGGGCATCCGCACCTGCGGTGCAACCTTCTTGATCTCGGAATCGATCTTGGCGGCAAGCTCGCTCGCCGGAATCGTGATCAGATAGGCGCGCTTGAGGCCTTCGTTGACGGTCTGCTTGGTTTGCATAGGAACTGGTCTGACGCCTTCTACACTAGAATTCTGTAAGGCCGGGCTTGCCGTGGGGCGAATTGGTGCGGGCGAAGGGACTCGAACCCCCACATCTTGCGATACCAGAACCTAAATCTGGCGCGTCTACCAATTTCGCCACGCCCGCATGCCCGAACGAAGCCGCGCGGGAAGCTTGAAGGCCTCCCGCGCGTATCCGCCGCCGCCCTTATCCCCCCCAAGCCAAAAGGGCAAGCGCAACACGCTTGCCAAGGCGCTTGAAGGCGGGAGGATTGGGGATTAAGGGCGCGGCCATGAGCGAAGAAACCCCCGACACCGCGCCTGCCTCCACTGGTATGGACGTTCCGCCCGATCACCTCTCGGTCAATCCGCGCAGCCCGCATTTCGACGCGGACAAGCTCCAGCGCGGAATCGGCATCCGGTTCAAGGAGCGGGTGCGCACCGATGTCGAGGAATACTCGATTTCCGAAGGCTGGGTGCGGGTGCAGGCGGGCAAGTCGCTGGATCGCAAGGGCCAGCCGCTGACGATCAAGCTCACCGGCCCGGTCGAAGCCTGGTACGAGGACCTCGGCGAGAACCCGCCGGTCGCCAAAAAGGGCTGATTCCGGCTTCGGCTTGCCAAAACGGGCGTTTGCGCCCACTTGGCGGGCATTATGCCCCTCCCCAAGAAGCCCGAAGTTGTCATCATCGGCCGACCCAATGTCGGCAAGTCCACGCTGTTCAACCGGCTGGTGGGCAAGAAGCTCGCCCTCGTCGATGATCAGCCGGGCGTGACGCGTGACCGGCGGATGGGCGATGCCGAGATTGCTGGGCTCAAATTCACGATCGTCGACACCGCCGGGTGGGAGGACGAGGACGACCTCAGCCTGCCGGGCCGGATGCGCAAGCAGACCGAGGCCAGCCTTGCAGGCGCTGACGCGGCGATGTTCGTTGTCGATGCGCGCGCGGGCCTGACGCCGATGGACGAGGAAATCGCCCGCTACCTGCGCGAACAATCCGTCCCCGTGGTCGTCGTCGCCAACAAGGCCGAAGGCAAGGGCGGCGAGGCCGGCGCGATGGAGGCCTATGCGCTTGGCCTTGGCGAGCCGCTGGCGATGTCGGCCGAACATGGCGAGGGCATTGCCGATCTGTTCGGCGGGCTGTGGCCGATTATCGGCGCGGCATCGGAAGAATGGGAAGAACTCGACGAAGTCACCCGCGCCGAAATCGCGGCGATGGACGAAGATGACCGACCCTCCGGCCCGCTGAAGCTCGCCATTGTCGGCCGTCCCAATGCGGGAAAATCCACTCTCATCAACCGCCTGCTGGGCGAAGACCGGCTGCTGACCGGCCCGGAAGCCGGGATTACCCGCGATTCGATCGCGATCGACTGGGACTGGACCGATCCGAAATCGGGCGAAGTGCGCGAAATCCGCCTGATCGATACAGCGGGGATGCGCAAGAAGAAGAACGTCACCGAAAAGCTCGAAAAGCTCTCGGTGGCAGACGCGCGCCGGGCGGTGGATTTTGCCGAAGTGGTGGTGCTGCTGCTCGATGCGACGCAGGGCCTTGAACACCAGGATCTGAAGATTGCCAGCCACGTGCTCGAAGAGGGCCGCGCGCTGATGATCGCAATCAACAAGTGGGACGTGGCCGAGGACGCGAGCAAGCTGTTCAACGGCATCCGCGCTGCCTTGGACGACGGCTTGGCGCAGGTGCGCGGGCTGCCGCTGTTCGCTGTCTCCGCCAAGACCGGCAAGGGATTGGACCAGATGCTGGCCGGCGCCTTCGAGCTGCGCGAGGCATGGTCGAAGCGCGTCTCCACTGCGGCCTTGAACCGCTGGTTTGACGATGCGCTCGAAGCCAACCCGCCGCCGGCGCCCGGCGGCAAGCGGATCAAGCTGCGCTATATCACGCAGGCTGGCACCCGCCCGCCGCGTTTCGTGATCTTCGGCACCCGGCTCGATCAGCTGCCGACCAGTTACGAGCGCTACCTCGTCAACGGCATCCGCGCCAAGCTGGGCTTTGACGCCGTTCCGGTGCGGGTGACGCTCAAGGCCAACAAGAACCCTTACGCCAAGGACGGGTAATGCTGCTCGATTGCCTCGCCGCCGCTGCCGAAGCCCCATGGCAGCCGTTCGCCTTCGAGATCATCGAGCGCACCGCCTCCACCCCGCGGGTGCAGCAGGTGGTGCAACTCTCGCTCGCACCAGCCTTCCTGCTCTCCGGGATCGGAGCGATCATGAATGTCATCATGAGCCGGATGATCTGGATCGCTCAGCGAATCGAGAAGATCGAGGACAAGATGGAAGACCAGCGCACCGCCACGCAGGCGCGCGAACTCGGCTGGCTGATGCGCCGCCGCCGGTTGATGCAGGGCGCGATCCTGTTTTCGACAGCGGCGGCGATGATGATCTGCCTCGTGATCGGCATGTTGTTCATCTCGGCCTATATCACTGTGCAGATCGGCACGGTGATCGCGGCGCTGTGGGTGCTGACGATGATCCTGCTGGTGACAGGCCTCTGGTTCTTTCTTCGGGAAACCCGGCTCGCAGCGATGGGCGCGCAGCCGCCCAGGGAATAGGCGCCCGCCACGCAAAAAGGGCAGAGCCGCATCCGGCCCTGCCCCTTTTCTGGTCAGCCTTGCTGCCTTTGCCTAGCTGTCGCCCGCCGGCGCGCTTTGCAGCTGGCAATAATTGTGCAGACCCATCCGCTCGATCAGCTCGAACTGGGTTTCGAGGAAGTCGACGTGCTCTTCCTCGTTCTTCAGAATGTAGGCGAACAGATCGCGGCTGACGTAGTCGCGCACGCTTTCGCAATGTTCGATCGCGTCACGCAGCAGCGGGATCGCCTCGTGTTCGAGCGCGAGATCGGCTTTCAGCACTTCCTCGACATTCTCGCCGACCTTGAGCTTGTGGATCGCCTGGAAGTTGGGGAGCGCTTCGAGGAACAGGATGCGCTCGGCCAGCTTGTCGGCGTGCTCCATTTCCTCGATCGATTCGTGGCGCTCGTAGGCGGCCAGCTTCTTGAGGCCCCAGTTGTCGAGCACGCGGTAGTGCAGCCAATACTGGTTGATCGCAGTCAACTCGTTGGTGAGCGCCTGATTGAGATAGTCGATGACCTTCTGGTCGCCCTTCATCGGGAATTCCTTTGCGAATTATCAAAGCCGGGTTGCGGCATCGCGCGTTAGATACACGCTGCCGGGGCCTGTCCGCAAGGGGTGGTTCAAGTTTTTTCGTTATGAATCAAAGCATTGCGAGGCGTTCGCAATCGCGGGTCAGGCGGCCACTACTGCGTATTTGTCGCAAGTGGCAGCAGCGCGTTCGGCGTCGATGATTTCCTGAGCCTCTCCAAGGCATTGGCCGCAATTGGGGCGCTTGCCCATGCAGGCATAGGTCGCTTCCGCGTCGCCATCGCAAGTGAGCGCGGCTTTCCGCAAATCAGTCTCACGAATGGCATTGCAGATGCAGATGTACATGGGCCGCCGAATCTTTCCTGCGAAGCGTTTGCAGGAACGAAGATATGCGAACCATTCTTAATAACAAGAGGAAAAACGCGTGCCTTGCGAATTTGCGCTGATCCGGCGGCGCAGCACGCCGCAAGGCCAAGCGGCCGCCCGCAGCGACGCGACCTACAGGTCGCATGAGCGAGGATTTCGCGCGCCGGAGGGCGTGCGGAAAAAGGACTGCCTTCCCCCTACTTCTTCAGGGGGAAGACAGTCCGATACGTCAGGCTGCGCCACAGCCATTCGAGCGGACCATAGCGATAGCGATCGAGCCAGGGCTTGGACCATGCCAGCATCAGAACGCAGGCCAGCGCCACGACGATATAGAGCTGCGGGCGGTTCAATTGCCCGAACAGCCCCAGCGCCCAGCCGTGGAACACGAACATCATCACGATCGATGTGCCGAGGTAATTGGTGAAGGCTGCACGCCCCGCGGCTCGCACCCGCTCGCCCAGCCAGCCGGTGGCCGAGGGCGCATAGGCCACCAGCAGCGCGGCCAGTCCCAGCACCATCCACAGCCGCGGCAGCGGGCTCCACGCCACAAACCCGGCCAGCGTCCCGTAATAGGTAAAGCCCCCGGCCTGCACGACCAGCCCGATCGCAAGATGCACCAGCCCCCCGGCGATCACCCCGATCCAGCCCCAGCGCAGCAGCTTGGCCCGGTCAAACCCGCCGCTGAAGAACCCCATTCGGTACAGCGCCACCCCGATCAGCATCAGCGGCAGCGTCTCGAACCCGAATAACAGCGCATTGAGCAAAGGCTCGTTCCACTGCTCGGTCAGGCGGTGCATCACCAGCGTGCCGTAATCGCCCGAGGCAATCGCATTATTGGGCACATCGCTGCGCGCCAGCGTCTGATCAATCCCGCTGATCATTTCCTTGCGCTGGGCGAGCATGTCGGGCGAGGATTCGCCAAACTTGGTGTCGACGATCAGCCACGGCATTGTCAGCCCGGCATTCAGCAATACCCCGAGCATATAGCCTGCCAGCCCGACCCACAGCTGGGTCTTTACAGCCCATTTGAGGCAGGCGAGCGCGACGAAGCCGAATAAGGCGTAGTAGAACAGGATGTCGCCCGGCCAGATTAAGAAGAAGTGGATCATCCCGAACGCCATCAGGATCGCGAGTCTCCACGCCTGCAGCTTGCGGGTCGCGCCGCGGGCCCAGGCTTTCTCCATGAACAGATACAGCCCTGCGCCGAACAGCAGCGTGAACAATCCGCGCATTTTGCCGTCGATCAGGATGAACTGCGCGATCCACATCCACCCGCCCGGATCGCCCGGATCAACCTTGAACGCGGTCGGATACATATAGGCTTCGAACGGCTGGCCGAAGGCGACGATATTGGCAGCAAGGATGCCCATCACCGCCAGACCGCGAATGAAATCGAGCGTATCGATCCGCTCGGCCGCGCTCACCGGCGCGATGGCGGCAGGCGCGTCACCGAAGATTTCTTCGGCGGCGTTCGGCGTAAGCGTTGTGTTCATGGCTGATCCCCCAAGCCAGTTATGGCGGGAAGACTAGCAACTTCAGCGCGTTTGGAAAGTGCGGCTGGTCGAACCCCGCCGCGCCTTCGCCGATGCTCAGCCCTGTCCGGCGACGAGGCAGGCCTGGCCCTGCTGCTTCAGCCGGGCGCAAGCGCGGCCAGCTTCGGCCTCGCTGGCAAAGCCGGTAGCGAGCAGGCGGGTGACCCGGCCGCTGGGGATGAGCGATTTCTTCGTGCCCACCAGCGCCGGATTGCCAGCCAATTGGCTCCACATCCGATCAGCATTCGCCGCAACCCCGAAGGCGCCGAGCTGCACGCGCCACTTGCCGCCCGTGCGCGGGGCCAGAGCCGGAGCGGAGGCCGGTTTGGCCGCAGGCTTGGTTGCAGGCTTGGGCGCAGGCGCGGGGGCCGCAACAGGCGCGGTCGCTGCGGCGAGGGTTCGTGTGCTCACCCGGGCGGGCGCACGCGCCAGCGTCGGAGCCGGCGCGGGCGCTGCGACAACCGGCGCAGGAGCGGGAGCGGCAGCGGGCGCACTGGCGGCGGCCACCACCGGGGCATCGCTGCCAAGCTCGGAAGCGGTCAGATCGGCGCTGCGCTGTGCCTTGGCGCTCGTTTCGAGCTGGCGGGCAAGCGATTGTGCCTGCTGGCGCTGCACCATCGGCACATAGTTATCCATCTGGGTGATCGCGTCCTTCGCCTGCGGCAGGCCCTGCCCTTGCGCCAGCGTCATCAGCGCATAGGCGCGCACCCAATCACGCGGGGCATAGTCGGCGTTGAAGTGCGACAGGCCCAGAACATATTGCGCGCGCGGATCGCCGCGGTCGGCGGCGGCGCGAATCAGCGGCATGGCCTTGTCCTGCTCGCCTTCCTGAAACAGCATCAGCCCGAAATTGTCCGCCGCCTTCACATGGCCGCGCCGCGCCGCTTCTTCATAGAGCGCGCGGGCGCGTTCGTTGCTGACCTCGACTCCGCGCCCGAGGCGATAGGCCTGTGCGAGATTGAACAAGGCGTCGGCATCGCCTTCGGCTGCGGGGCCCTGCCATTCGGAGACGGCGCGGGTATAATCGCCTGCGCTCCACGCATCGACCCCGGCCTTCACGTCGGCCAGCACCGGCGCAGCCGCGAGTGCAAACAGCGCGGCGGCAAGGCCAAAGCGCATTTGTTTTCCAGAGATCGTCTTAGCCATAAAGCGCCTCGCATCATCCTGTGCGGTGGTGGACGCCCGATCTTAATCACAACAGGGTTAGCAAAGCGTTGCCATACGCCGACGCCCTTCTGCGCAGGCGGTCTGGCACGCCGGGGCGATGCGGTATCTGCATCAAAGCGCGCGGCTTTAACCCAAAATTAGGGGTATCCTGCGATCCCGTTTCCATCCAGCCGCTAATCGGGGTCGCAATAGGGCAGCTCGAGGCGGAGTTAATTCAGGGGGACCCAGGCGTTGCGTGTACTCGCTTTGGCATCGCAGAAAGGCGGATCGGGCAAGACCACCCTGTCCGGTCATCTGGCCGTCCAGGCCCAGCGCGCGGGCGCAGGCCCGGTCGTGCTGATCGACATCGACCCTCAGGGCTCGCTGGCCGACTGGTGGAACGAGCGCGAGGCGGAATATCCCGCTTTTGCGCAAACCACCGTCTCGCGACTCGCAAATGACCTTCAGGTGCTGCGTCAGCAGGGCTTCAAGCTCGCGGTGATCGACACCCCGCCCGCCATCACAATGGCGATCCAGTCGGTGATCTCGGTCGCCGAACTGATCGTGGTGCCCACCCGCCCGAGCCCGCATGATCTGCGCGCTGTCGGCGCAACGGTCGATCTGTGCGAACGCGCCGGCAAGCCGCTGGTGTTCGTCGTGAACGCTGCCACGCCCAAGGCCAAGATCACCTCGGAAGCCGCCGTCGCGCTTTCGCAGCACGGCACGGTTGCGCCGATCACGCTGCACCACCGCACCGATTTCGCCGCTTCGATGATCGACGGGCGCACCGTGATGGAAGTCGATCCCGAAGGCCGCAGCGCTGCCGAGATCGGCGCGCTGTGGCGCTATATCGCCGACCGGCTCGAAAAGAATTTCCGCCGCACCGTGTTTGCCCCGACCCCCAATGGTCAGGCGCAGCAGCTCGGCGGCGTGCCGCGTCCGGCCGGTGGCTTCGGTCGCCGGGTGGCCCAGTAAGCGCAAAGGCAGGGAGCCAGGACAATGTCCGAACCCGGTTTTGCCTCGCTTGGCCCCACGCTGCTCGCACGCAAGGGCGGCGCCAAGCCCGCCATGCGGCCGCAGATCGCGCCGCTGGTTGCGGCCGAAGAAGAAATTGCCGCGTTGGCCGATGAACAGCTCGAGGATCTCGGCTGGAACGACATGGGCCACGAGGACGACGAGGGCGAGGACAGCGAAAACGGCGCCGACGTGGTGCCGATCAATGCTGCCGTCGCCGCAGGCGATCCGGCCGCCTCGCGCAATCCGATCGTGCGCCGCCAACAGCGCCGCCTTGAAGAACGTGTGCTCGCCGATGCGGTGATGACCGGCCCCGAAAACGCGCAGGATGCGGCGTTTGAGGAATTCGGCGAGGAGCTCGGCGAGACTGGGGACTATGAATACGCGGCCGACGAGGCCGAGGAATATGACGAGGACGCCGAGGACGCTGGGGACGAATACGCCGAAGAACAGGACTATGCGCCGCTGGCTGCAGCCCCTGTTGCTCCGGTGGTTGCGCGCCGCGCGCCCACCCCTCGCCCGGCGATCCGCCCCGCCGCTTCGGAGCGCCGCGCCGCCTTTACGCTGCGGCTTGATCCGGAACGTCACCTCAAGCTGCGCCTTGCTGCCACCATGCAGGGCGTGAGCGCGCAGGTGCTGCTGACCGAGGCGCTCGACGCCATGCTTGCCGAATTCGACGATCTCGACGTGATCGCCGCTCACCTCAAACGCCACTGACCAACCACAACCACCGTGAACCGCCAGGATCAACTCAGGGGACTATGACCATGGACCGCAGCACCAAGACCGGCTTCACCGCGCCGCGCCTCACGCTCGCCGTCACGACCGCGCTGGCCAGCCTCGCGCTCGCCGGCTGCGCCACGTCGGCGGCACCGCGCGGCGATGTGTCCTTCGCCGGCGCGCAGACCGCGCTCGCCAAGGGCCAGACCGACAAGGCCATCGCACACGCCGAAGCGGCTGTGCTGGCCGATCCGCGCAACCCCGGTTTCCGCGCCCTGCTGGGTGCCTCCTATCTCGAAGCGGGTCGCTTCCAGTCGGCCGCGACCAGCTTTGGCGATGCGCTCGACCTTGGCAATGAAGACCCGCGCACCGTGCTGAGCCTCGCGCTCGCCAAGACCGCGCTGGGCGAAGGCCGGGCCGCGGTGCAGGTGCTCGATGACTATGCCAAGCTGATCGATCCCGCCGATCTCGGCCTCGCCTATGCGCTGGCCGGGAACCCGGAACGCGGCGTGCACGTGATGATCAATGCGGTGCGCAGCGCCGATGAAGCCAGCCCGAAGCTGCGCCAGAACCTCGCCTACACCTATGCGCTCGCCGGTAACTGGCGTGCGGCGCGGGTGATGGCAGCCGAAGATGTGCCGGCCGATCAGCTGGATGCACGGATCGTCGAATGGGCATCAACCTCGGCCCCCGAACATTATCAGCAGCGCGTAGCCGCGATGCTCAATGTCACCCCGCGCGCCGATGGCGGCCAGCCGCAGCAACTCGCCCTCGCCAACTTCCCGGCGAGCGACGTGATGGTGGCCGAAGCCGCTGCCCAGGCCGATATGCCGGTGATGGCCGAAGCCGCACCTGCTCCGGTGGCTGCTCCTGCGCCGAAGATGGCCGAAGCCGCGCCGCAGCCCACCTTTGCCGAAGCCTTCGCAGCCCCGGTGGCCGCGCCTGCTCCGGCGCGTGCACCCGCCCGTGTTGCCGGCGGCGTGCAATATGTCTCGAACCCGGTGGTGCAGCAATTGCCCGCCCGCAGCGAGCGCGCGCTGCCGCGCATGGCCGCAGCGCCGCAGCGCCGCATGGCCGCCACCGCAGCGCCCGCTCCAGTGGCGAGCGACAAGAGTGCCGCCACGCACCTCGTCCAGCTCGGCGCCTATGACAGCAAGATCGAAGCCCAGCGCGGCTGGACTGTGCTCAAGGGCAAGTTCCCCCAGCTCAAGGATCACGATGTTGTGATCACCGAAGCGGTGGTGAATGGCCGCACCTTCTGGCGCGTGGCCGCCGCCGGCTTCGGCGTGAACAGTGCCAAGGGCATGTGCGGCACGGTAAAATCGGCCGGACGCGGATGCTTTGCCTATGCCGCCTCCAGCCCGCCGGCCGGCGCGGTTGACCGCGGCGTGCGCGTGGCAGCGAACACCATCCGCCGCAAATAACTTCCCCCCTGCGATGACGCAGCGAGACGCCCCCGGCGAGCCACGGCTTGCCGGGGGCTTTTTGTTGGCGAAACTCAGGAAACGAGGCTGACCCCGCCCTTCCACAGCCCGAGCACGCGGCCCTGAGCGCCCTGGCGATCAAACGGGGTGTTGTCGGCGGTGGCTTCCATCTTGCGGCGATCGATAACCCACGGCGCATCGGCATCGATCAGCGCCAGATCGGCCTCCTGCCCTGCCGCCAGCGCGCCCGCCGCTACACCGAGCAGCCTTGCCGGATTGCGTGCCATGAGATCGAAGGCGCGTGGCAAGCCGATCACCTCGTCGCGCACCAGACCCAGCACCATGGCGAGCAGCGTCTCGGCCCCGGCCATGCCAGGCAGCGCATCGGCGAAGGGCAGGCGCTTGTCTTCCGGCCCGCGCGGATCGTGGCCGCTGGCGATGACATCGACGGTGCCATCGGCAATCGCGGCGCGCGCCGCCTGCCGGTCAGCCTCGCTGCGCAGCGGCGGCGAGAGGCGGGTGAAGGTGCGATAATCGGCGGTCGCCAGATCGGACAGCATGAAATGTGCAGGCGTAATCCCGCAGGTCACCTGCACCCCGCGCGCCTTGGCCTCGCGCACCAGTGCAAAGCCTGCCGCCGTGGTCACCTGCCGGAAATGCAGCTTCGCCCCCGCCAGTTCGGCGAGCGCAATGTCGCGTGCGATGGCGAGCGCCTCGGCCTCGGCCGGCGCGGCGGGCAGGCCCAGCCGGGTCGCAATCTCGCCTGCTGTGGCGACTGCCGCGCCTGTCAGGCCCGCATCCTCGGCATGGGTCACGACCACCAGATCGAGCATCGCGGCATATTGCAGCAGCCGCAGCATCACGCCCGAATTCGCGATCCACTGCCGCCCGGTGGCGACCCCGCGCGCGCCCGCCTGTTGCATCAACGCCAGCTCGGCGAGTTCGCGGCCTTCGAGCGCACGGGTTGCCGCAGCGAGCGGGTGCACCCACAGATCAGGCTTGCCGCTCTTGGCGATGAAGCCGACCCGGCTCGGCAGATCGAGCGGCGGTGACTGATCGGGCATCAGCGCGGCCCGCGTGATCCCGCCGAAATGGAACGCCGGCTTGTCGACCGCGAACACGCCGAAATCGACAAGGCCGGGCGCGACGAGCTTACCGCGCGCGTTGATCAGCGCATCGCCATCTTCGGGCACAACGTCGCTGCCCACGCCAACAATCACGCCGTCGACACAGCGGATCGCGCCTGCGACCACGCCCTGAGGCGTAACCAGCTGTGCATGGGTGATGGTGAAGGGGCGCGCCTGTTTCATGCCCAGCCCTCCAGACCGCGCGTCTCGCGCGTCAGGATATCGAGGCAGGCCATGCGGATCGCGACCCCCATCTCGACCTGCCGGGTAATCAGCGAGCGGCCCGCCATGTCGGCGACCTCGCTATCGATCTCGACCCCGCGGTTCATCGGGCCGGGGTGCATCACCAGAGCATCGGGCGCAGCGAGCGCGAGGCGCTCCATCGTCAGCCCGTAAAGATGGCGGTATTCGCGCGCCGAGGGGATGAACTGCCCGCTCATCCGTTCGGACTGCAGCCGCAGCATCATCACCACGTCCGCGCCAGCCAGCGCATCATCGAAGCGGTGATATATGCGAACGCCGGTCGCCTCAACCCCCGCCGGCATCAGCGCAGGCGGCGCGCAAACGCGCACATCGGCGCCCAGCGCGGTGAGGCACAGGATGTTCGAGCGCGCCACCCGGCTGTGCAGGATGTCGCCGCAGATCACCACCTTGAGGCCGGTAAAGTCCTCCGCCGTCTCGCCCCGCTCCTGCAAGGCATGGCGCAGCGTCAGCGCATCGAGCAGCGCCTGCGTCGGATGTTCGTGGCTGCCGTCGCCTGCGTTCAGCACCGGACAATCGACCTTGTCGGCAATCAGTCCCGTCGCGCCAGAAGAGCCATGCCGGATCACAATCGCATCGGCGCGCATCGCATTCAGCGTGATCGCGGTGTCGATCAGCGTCTCGCCCTTCTTCACCGAGCTTTGCGCGGCGTGCATATTGACCACGTCCGCCCCCAACCGCTTGCCCGCGATCTCGAAGCTCAACAGCGTGCGCGTGGAGTTTTCGAAGAAGGCGTTGATGATCGTCAGGCCGGCGAGCAGATCGGAATGCTTGGCGCTCTGGCGGTTCAGCGCGACCCACTGCTCGGCCTGATCCAGCAGGTAGAGGATCTCGTGACGCTGGAGATGTCCGATGCCGGTGAGATCACGGTGCGGAAAGGCAAGGCGCCCTGCGGGAAAGCGGCCCGAAGGCGCTGGATGATCGGTCACAGCCATTAAAGCCATGCCCTTAGTCGAGCCGCATCCGCCGCTCAACCCATAGCGTAAGCTTTCCGATAGAAGTTGCCATGCAAAGGCCCTAGACCGGACGCGCAGTGCAAAGGGGCGAATGAATGAGTTTTGTCGGCAAGGTTTGGAAAGTGCTCGTCGGGATCAAGGACGGGCTGGTGCTGTTGTTCATGCTGCTGTTCTTTGTCGCGCTGTTCGGCATCCTTTCGGCCCGCCCCAGCCCCGGCGCAGTGCAGGATGGCGCGCTGCTGATCGAACTTTCGGGCCGGGTGGTCGAGGAAAAGTCGGTGCTCGATCCGATCGAGGCGCTGCTGTCTGGCTCTGCCCCGGTCGAGGAATTCCGCGCCCGCGACCTGATCCGCGCGCTCGATGCCGCGGCAACCGATGCACGTATCCCCGCCGTTGTGATCGACATGACAATGTTCATGGGCGGCGGCCAGGTCCACCTCACCGAAATCGGCGAGGCAATGGACCGGGTGCGCAAGGCCAAGAAGCCGGTGCTGACTTACGCGCTCGGCTATACCGATGATCATATGCTGCTGGCTGCCCATGCGAGCGAGGTGTGGCTCGATCCGCAAGGCGCGGCACTGATCACCGGGCCGGGCGGCACCAATCTCTATTTCGCCGATCTGCTGCAGAAGGTCGGGGTCAATGCCAAGATCTACCGTGCTGGCACCTTCAAGTCGGCGGTCGAGCCCTATGCCCGCAGTTCGATGTCGGACGAGGCGCGCGAGAATATCGGCGGGCTCTACGGCGCTATGTGGGCCGAATGGCAGGCCAATGTGAAAAAGGCCCGCCCCAAGGCGCAGATCGCGCAGGTCACCGGCGATACCGCAGGCTGGCTCGCAGCAGGCGGCGGCGATCTTGCCGATGCCGCGCTCAAGGCCGGACTGGTCGACAAGCTGGGTGATCGGGTGCAGTTCGGCGCGCGGGTCGCCCAGATTGCTGGCAAGGATCGCAACAGCGCGTTGCCGGGCACATTTGCCGCGAGCGAATTCGATGCCTTCCTCGCCGATGTCGGGCCCGAGCGCGGGGGCAAGGCCATCGGCGTTGTCACCATCGCGGGCGAGATCGTTGATGGCGAGGCGGGCCCGGGCACAGCGGGCGGCACGCGGATTGCCGATCTGCTCGACGAGGCGCTCGACGATGATCTGGCCGCGCTGGTGGTGCGGGTCGATTCGCCCGGCGGCTCGGCGATCGCATCGGAGGAAATCCGCCGCGCGATCCAGCGCTACCGCGATCGAAAGATTCCGGTCGCCGTGTCCTTCGCCAATGTCGCGGCGAGCGGCGGCTATTGGGTGGCCACCTCGAGCGACCGCATCTTCGCCCAGCCTGAAACCATCACCGGATCAATCGGCGTGTTCGCGGTTCTGCCGAGCTTCGAGCCGCTGGCGGCCAAGATCGGCGTTAACGCCGATGGCTTCAGCACCACGCCGCTTTCGGGCCAGCCCGACATCATCGGCGGCTTCTCGCCCGAGATCGACGCAGTGCTGCAGGCCGGTGTCGCCTCGACCTATCGCGATTTCCTCGCGCGGGTCTCGAAGGCGCGCGGGCTGCCGGTCGCCAAGGTTGACGGGATCGGTCAGGGCCGGGTGTGGGATGGCGGCGCGGCGCGGCAGATCGGCCTCGTCGACCAGTTCGGCGGGCTTGAAGACGCGCTCGCCTGGGCCGGTGCCAAGGCCGGGCTGAAGGAAGGCCAGTTCCACCCGGTGTTCCTCGGCGCGTCAAACGACAACTTCGATCCGCTGATCCGCCAGTTGCTGACCAGCGAGGCCGACGGCAACGCAGCACGGGCAGCGGGCGATCCCTTCGCGCTTGTCGCGCAAAAGCAGGACGCGCTGGCAAGCCGTCTGCTGTATGATGCCGAGCGGCTGATGGGCACCAGCGGGGTGCAGGCGTTCTGCCTCGAATGCCCCGGCCGTCCGCTGGCGCCGTCCGCCCGCAGGGCTCCTGCAGGCGGCATGGCGCGGCTGATGCAGCTGTTATTGGCCGATTGACCGAGGCTATCTGCGAAAAAGTCGCGCCGCGAGCGCTTGCCAAGCGGCAGCGACCACAGTAAAGGCGCCCCCCTGTCCGGGCCTCATGGCCCTGAGACGGGCGCGTAGCTCAGCGGTAGAGCACACCCTTCACACGGGTGGGGTCACAGGTTCAATCCCTGTCGCGCCCACCATCTTTTCAATGACTTAGAGAAGATGGTGCCGGTTTCCATGAAGAAGCATGAAAAGCGTAGCGTTGGCAGCAAGGAAGAATTGCATGCCAAGCGCTCATGGTTCGTCCGCCGTGCGCCCTATCCCGATCATTGCGATTGGCCGTGCGGCCCTGCGCGGCGAGGATGCGGCCAGCCTCGCCTTCAACGCCCCCGCGCTCGACGGTCACCTTCGGGCCGAGTTCTACGCCTGAGGCGGCCGCTTGGCCTTGTGCCATTCAGGTCAATCACTTAAGCTGCGGCCATTGCCAGTTTCCATCTGCCGGGGTCGCCGCCTGTGAGTATCATTCCCGCCATCCCGCGCCCCACGATTGCGCCCAACCGCTTTGCCGAAACGCAGTTCAGCGGCTCGCTGTTCATCGATGCGGCGACCACCGCATATGGTTCGGGGCGCTTCGTCCGGCTGTTCTCGTCCGGCGAAAACTTCGTTTCCGAGGTCCGCATCGACGGGACCCTCTGGGCCGCCATGACCGGCAATGTCTCTGCGGCACTCTCCGGGTTCTACATGAGAGACATCATCATCAACGGCACGGTGGCCGCGATCGGGAGCGTGGCGACATCGGAATTCGGGCAGGCCAATGCCTATGCGGTGAGCAATTCCTCGCTGGGCCGCCTCGTCACCAATAATGGCACGATCTACGCCTATACCGATGGCGGCATTGCCCATGCCCTGACCCACTGGGGGCCGGACGTGCTGATCACCAATAACGGCCTGATCGCCGGGCAGACCGGCACCTTGACCGAGGTGGCAGCCAGTCAAGCCCTCGGCGTGATCATGCCCAATGGCGGATTTCTGGAAAACCGGGCGGGTGGGCAGATCCTGGCAGAGGGCACAAATGCGACCGGCGTGCTGCTGGGCGCAGGCGTGCTTGGTCCGCTGGCGGGTGTGCGGCCCAATCTCCTCAATGACGGGACAATCCACGCGGTGTCGATTGCCGGCGCGCGTTCAGTCGGTGTCAGTGCCGCTTCGATCTTCGTCGAGACCATGCTGATCCGCAACAACGGGCTGATCCAGGCTGATGTCGCGATTCGCACGGCATCGGACACCTTCCCGTTCACTCCCTCCGACGCCATCATCGAAAACGGCGCCACCGGCATCATTCGCGGCGATATCGAAGGCGATCTCGGCAGCGAGCGGGTGTTCAATCTCGGCCGGATCGAGGGCAACATCATCCTCGCTGAGGGCGCCGACGTGTTCGACAACACCGGCGGCGTGCACATCGGCTGGGCGGACCTTGGCTGGGGCGAGGACAAGTTCAACGGCGGCGCGGGTGCGGAACGTGTCAATGGCGGGCGGATGGATGATCGCCTGTCGGGCGGCGGCGGCAATGATCTGCTGCTCGGCGGCATGGGCGCAGACTGGATCTCCGGCGGCGCGGACAATGACGGGCTCTACGGCGACTACGGCAACGATGTGCTGGTGCTGCAGGGCGGCGACCGCGCTTTCGGCGGGCACGGGGACGACCGGTTCGAGCTTTCCGATCTGGCATTCGCTCAGATCGATGGCGGCGCAGGGCGCGATACGCTGGTCACAAGCGCGCTGGCCGGAACGCTCGATCTAGGGGCGGTTTTCGCCAGCAGCCGGGTGAGCGGGATCGAGGTGGTCGATCTGGGCGCGGGCGGACGCGCGGCGCTGGCTTCTGCCAATGCAGGGGCTGCGCTTGATGGTCTGAGGATCGAGGGCAGCGGATCGGCCGCGTTGACGCTCGCGGGAAGCTGGGCGCAGGCGGGGCAGGAAACTGCGGGCGGCGTCAGCTACACCCTGTGGCGCAGTGGCAGCACCACCATCGCCGTGCGCGCAGGCGTGGCGGTCAATCTGGCCGGGGCCATGCCGGGTGATGCGCGCGGGCTTGATGCAGTGGCCGGCGGCGCGGCGGCGCCGGTGCTGGCAGACGAGCCCACCTTCGCACTTGCCAATCCGGTCTGGACCAATGCGCGGCTCTCGGTGACTGAAAGCATCACCATCGGCGCATACGAAGTGTGGCGCACCGACGGCACCTGGCCGCTGATGACCGCATTCGCCGCCGAGGCGAGCGTCACCAATTTCGGCACGCTCGAAAGCATTGTGGGCGGGCGCGTGGTGGCGGTCGACTTCATGGCGCGGTTCACCAATCACGGCACGATCCGCTCGGTCGACACGCGGCCCGAAGGCTCGGCCCTCGCCTTCATTTCCAATCAGGACACCCCGCTGTTCAATTCCGGCACCATCTATGCCGAAGGCCCGGCCGGGGCCGAGGCCGCGCAGATCTGGGCGTTTGGCTCGGATGACGAACGCGTGTTCGAGAATACCGGTCGGATCCAAGCCGTGTCGGCAAGCGGGGATGCGATCGGTGTGACGCTGGTTGCAGGGGGCAGCAATCTCAACGCGGGCGAAATCCTCGCCACTGGTGCGACCCGCGCGACCGCACTGCAATTTGGCCGCGACGGCGAATTCACCAACACGGGCCGGATCGAGGCGGTGCAGACCGGCGGCAGCTTCACTCAGGCCTCGGCCGCGATTCTGATGACCGGTGTGACGCAAGGCATGCGGATCACCAATTCGGGGGTTATCAGCAGCACTGTCGCAATCGCCGCGCTCGACGAATTCGGTTTCAATTTCGGCGGCTCGCTGGAAATCCGCAACGCGGCGGGCGGGTTGATCAATGGCGACATACGGCTCGACGGGACGCGCGACATGATCGTCAACCTCGGCACCATCACCGGCAATGTCTGGCTGGGCTCGGGCGATGATGTGTTCGATTCCCGCAACGGCGTGTTCACCGGCCAACTCGCCGGGCCGAACACGGGCGCTATCAGTGGCGGCGACGGGGCGGACTGGATTCATGCAGGCGTCGGCTCCCACGCGATCTTTGGCGGCAGCAATGTCGATACTGCCGCCGTTTCCGGCAACCGCGCCGATTACACCGTGACCCAGCTGACCACCGGGGTGTTCCGTGTGGTCGGCGCGGACGGCGATGACACGCTGACTGCCGTCGAGTTCCTGCAATTCGACGATCAAACCATCCGCCTGCGCCCGGGAACGGGTGTGAGCGTCACTTTCAACACCACCGATGCCAGCGTCTACCAGAGCGCCATGAACGCGATCCGTGATTTTGATGGCAATGTGCTGGGCGGCGATGGTGGCTGGCTGCGGATTGGTGAGGCGGATGTGAACGGTGATGGCGACGTGGACCAGATTCTCGTCAACGACGGGATCGCACGGTTCGCCACGATCGGCACTGCACCTGACGGCCTCGTCTACTTTTCGGACCACGGCTGGGCAGGCGAGACGCGGGTCGCCGGCATCTATGTCGACCCGCTGGTTGAGCTGGGCATTGTGCAGGCCGGCAGCCCCAACGACAGCCAGCGCCGCTTCCAGAACGATCTCGCGATCGAGAACATCAACCGCGTGCTGGGCGCGAACGACTACAACAATGACGGCATTCACGAGGTCTATTTCGCGCTCACCGATGGCACGGCCTATCTGCGCGCGCTGATGCACGCGGACGGGAACATCCGTTATGCGAACTACCAGAGCCAGCAGGAGGTGATCGACTACCTCACTGCCAATGGTTTCGGGCCTTCGACCTGGGCCGGGTGGTTCAGCGCGCCGAGCAGCGCAGCCCTGACCATGCAGGACAGTGTCGACACCGCCGAGGCCAATGCCTTGGGCCGCGCCGCCCTGCGCGGCGAGGATGCGGCCATGCCGGGCAGTATCGACCCGGCAAGCCTCGCCTTCACCGCCCCCGCGCTCGACGATCACCTCCGGGCCGAGTTCTACGGCTGACACCAAGCTGCGGCAAACGCCCCTGCCCGCTTGACCCGGCAGGCGAGTTCGCGGCAAGGCTCGTGTTTCGGGGCCATCACGGCATAGCGAGGATATTTCATGCGGAACACGTTGTGGGGCCATTGCCTCGTTGTGCTGGCAGCCCTTTGCGCAGGCGCGCAGCCGGTGCAGGCGCAGTCCTTTCTGGATGGCAGCTTTGATCCCGCGATCCCGACGCTCGAAGCCACGGTCGGCCATGCGCCGGGCACCCGCATCACCTCACCCGACGAGACCTATGCCTATCTGAAAGCGCTCACCGCAGCCGCGCCGGATCGGTCGCGGATGGTGCAATACGCGACCAGCTGGGAAGGCCGCCCGCTCTATTACGTGATCCTCTCGTCACCTGCGAACATCGCACGGCTTGACGCGATCCGCGCCGATCTGGCCAACATCGCCGCCGGGCGTGCCTCTAACGGCGCAGCGCTGCCGGTGACGTGGCTCGCTTACGGGGTGCACGGCAACGAGATCTCCTCGACCGATGCCGCGCTGATGACCGCCTATCACCTGCTTTCCGCGCAAGGCGATGCGCGCGCAGCCGGGATCATGGACAAGACCATCGTGGTGATCGATCCGATGCAGAACCCCGACGGGCGCGCGCGGTTCGTGAACAACTTCCTTGCCTCGAGCGGGATTGCGCCCGCCGCCGACCGTCAGGCCGCCGAACATGACGAGCCGTGGCCTTCGGGGCGCGTCAATCACTACATGTTCGATTTGAACCGCGACTGGTTCACGCTCAGCCAACCCGAAACCCGCGGCAAGGTTGCAGCGATCCGGCAGTGGAACCCGGTCGTCGTGGTCGATCTGCACGAAATGGGCGGGGACGAGACCTATTTCTTCAGCCCTGCCGCCCAGCCTTTCAACCCCAACCTCTCGGCCGCGCAGATCCGCGCCTATGAACTGATCGGGCGCGCCAATGCCGCCGCTTTCGATGCGCGCGGCGAGCCCTATTTCACGCGCGAGGTCTATGACCTGTTCTACCCCGGCTACGGCGACACGTGGAACGCGCATCAGGGTGCGATAGGCAGCACCTATGAACAGGGCTCGGCGCGGGGCCTCGTGTTCGAGCGGCGCGATGGGACGACGCTGACCTATGCCGACGGGGTGCGCAACCACTTCACCACCAGCCTTGCAACCGCTGGCGCGGTGGCGGACAACCCGCAGCGTTTCCTCACCGATTTTGCCCAGTATCGCGCCGCCAATGCCAGCGGCGCGGCGGGGCGCGGCAGCTATGTGATCAACCTTGGCAAGTGGCGCTGGAACGCCGAGAGCCTCGGGCGGCGTCTCGCCGCGCAGGGCATCACCGTGCTGCGCCGCGAGGGGCCAGCGAGCGTCTGCGGCAAGAGTTATCCGCAAGGCTATCTCGCAGTGCCACAGGCCCAGCCCGCCGCGCGTCTCGTAAAGAGCCTGCTCGACCGCGACACGCCGCTGCCGGCCGATTTCCTTGCCGAGCAGGAACGCCGCCGCTCGGCCGATCTGCCCCACGAGCTCTATGATGTGACCGCCTGGTCGGTCGGGCTGATGGCCGGAGCCGAGGTGACGCTGTGCAATGCCGCGGCAGGCGGCGAGGCGATCACGGGGGATACGCCGATTGCCGCGCGGCCCGAAGGCGCCGGCGCTTTCGGCGTCGCGGTGCCGTGGAACGATAGCGGGCAGGCGCGGCTCGTCGCACTGGCGCTGCGCGAAGGGATCGAAGCGCGCGTCACCGACAAGGCCTTCACTAAGGACGGCCGCGCCTTCCCGCGCGGCACGGTGGTGTTCCCTGCCGGAAGCAACACACCGGACAAGATGGCAAGGCTGGCCGCGCTAGCCAGCGAGGTCGGCGCGCACACGGTTGCGCTCGATTCCGGCTGGGTTGATAGTGGCCCGAACCTCGGCAGCGAAAGTTTTGTGCGCCTTACTCTGCCCAAGGTCGCGATCGCGTGGGACGACGGCATCTCGCAGCTCAGTGCGGGCGCGATGCGCTTTGTGCTCGAACGCCGCCTCGGCCTGCCGGTGACACCGATCCGCACCCAGCGCCTCGCCCGCGCCGATCTTGCCGATTACGACGTGCTACTGGTGCCCGAAGGCGAGCCCTCGGCGGTGCTCGGCGAGGCCGGACAGCGTGCGATCCGTGAATTCGTGCGCCGCGGCGGCGTGCTGGTGGCGGTGGGCGACAGTCTTGAAACCTTCAGCGGCGGCGATACCCCGATGCTCGCGGTCAAGCGCGAGGCGGCACTCGGCCGCGAGCCCGGGGCAAGCGACAAGGACAAGGACGCGAGCCTTGCCGAAGCCGCCGAAATCGTCAGCGACGCGGAATATCGCGAGGCGATCAAGGATCAGCAGGCCCTGCCCGATACCCTGCCCGGCGCGCTGCTCAACGTGGTGGCGGAGCGCGATCACTTCCTGTCAGCCGGTTATGATGACGGTGCGGTGGTGCTGGCAACAGGCACGCAGATCTTCACCCCGCTCGGCCGCGATGACGGGATCAACGTGCTGCGCTTTGCCGCGCCGGGAAACCTGATCGCCAGCGGCTATGTGTGGGACGAGAACCGCCGTCAGCTGGCTTACAAGCCCTATCTGATGGCGCAGCGGCAGGGACGCGGGCTGGTGGTCGGCTTTGCCCATGATCCCTCGACCCGCGCCTATCTCGACGGGCTCGATCTGCTGATCGCCAATGCGGTGCTGATCGCGCCTTCGCGGGTGCGCTGAGCAGCCCTAGGTGCTACGCGGCGATTGTGGCATCTTCATAGGGATGGCGCTGTTCGAAGCCCTTGTCGTAGCCCATGTGATCACCGGAGCGGTGGGTCTGACGGCGTTCTGGGGGCCGATTGTCACCCGCAAGGGCGCCGCCAACCATCGCAAGTGGGGCAAGGCGACCTGTTACGGCTTTCTGGGCGCAGGCGCGCTCGCGATCGCGATGGCGCTGCTCTCGCTTTACGGACCGGAGCAACGGCACCCCGAAGTCACGGACCGCGCGCTGTTTGACGGATTGTTCGGCTGGATGATGCTCTATCTCGGCATCCTCACCATCGGCTTTGTCGATTATGGCCTCGCGGTGGTGCGCCATAGCCGAGGCCGCAAAGCATTGCGCAGCCTGCGCTATCAGGCCGTAATCGCGGCGGTGTTGGTCTCGGGCGCGTGGTGCGGCTGGTATGGCTACACAGTCGGGCATCCGCTGATGATGCTGGTGGCCTTCATCGGCATTGCCGCAATGGCAATCCAGCAGCGCTATATCTGGCGCAGCGAAGACCCGGCGCGAACCACTTACATCGGCGAGCATTTCCGTGCGCTGATCGGGATGGGCATTTCGGCCTATACTGCCTTCCTGTCGGTTGGGCTGATCCGGCTGGTGCCCGAACAGGTGTTCAATCCCGCCATCTGGGCCGGGCCGAGCGTGATCGGGGTAAGCCTGATCCTCTGGTTCACCATCAAGGGCAAACGCCCGGCGCCCGCCAAAGCCTCAGGGACGCACCCACATCCGCAATAGATTGGCGATGGTCTTGTCGAGCGTCAGCAATTCGGCCGATTGCGCCGGCAGCTTCTGGCGCAGCGCGGTTCGCAGGTTTTCCAGATCGAACAGCATTTCGCGCTGGGCCTGATCGGCAACAAGGCTCTCGATCCAGCCGACACACACGATCCGCTCCCCGCGCGTTACGGGTTTGACCTCGTGGATGCTCCCCGAGGGGTAGAGCACCAGATGCCCGGCCTCGCCCTTCAGCTCCTGCGTCATCCCTGCGGCATGGATCACCAATTCGCCGCCCTCGTATTCGCCCGGCGGGGTGAGGAACAGGGTAAAGGACAGATCGGTGCGCAGTCGCTGTGCGCCCTTGCCCATCAGCGCATTATCGACGTGCGCGCCATAATGCCCGCCCACGCCGGTCTTGCTGATCAGCAGCGGAGAAAAGCGGCGCGGCTGAGCGGCGGCCTTGATTACGGCGTGATCGTCGATCAGCCGGGAAAGCTCGTCCTGCAAGGCGCGGCCCGTCACGCTGTCCATCGCGCCCTGGAGGTTGCGCTTGACCGCAGCTGCAACGGCCCCTGCCGTCTCGCGCCCGTCGCGCCATTCGAGCAGCGCGATCCGTTCGCGCAAGGCGGCAAGGTGAGCCGCATCGTCCAAAGCATTGATGACCAAAATCATAGGCGGAGGCTCTATCGCGCACCGCCGCCGAAGGAAAGCGGCAGCGCGGCGGTCAGCGGCGCAGCACGCCTTCGGCCAGCAGCCGGTTGACCCCGGCGGCAACCGCGTCCGGACTCAAACCCGGCTCGCCTGCTCCGTTGCTCTCGCCCCCGCCCCACACGACATAGCGCAGGCCGACGAACACATTCATCCCCATCACCGCCCAGGCCTCAAGCTCGCCCAACCCATCGCGGAACTCGCCTTGCCCGCCGCCAGCCCGCAAACGATCCGCGATCCGCGCAGCGATGGTTTCGTAGTGCTGGCGATAGCTTGCGGGATCAACGAACTCCGCCTCGTCGATGATGCGGTAGACTTCCTTGTGCTCCGCGGCGAAGTGCAGGAACGCCGCCAGCGCCGCGCGTTCGATCTCGAGCGCGCCCATATTCTCCGTCAGAGCCGAGCGCGCGCTGGTGCGCACCTTCTCGCTCATGTCGGCCACCAGCGCGCGGAACAAGGCGTCCTTGCTGTCAAAATAGGTGTAGAAACTGCCCAGCGCGACTTCGGCGCGGCGCGTTATCGAGCTGACCGAAGCCTCGTGGAAGCCCTTCTCGCCAAACTCCTCGGCCGCCGCATCAAGCAGCTTGCGCAAGGTGCGCCGCCCACGCTCGGTGCGCGGCACCTTGGCATCGCCGCCCGCTGCCAGCGCGACCCTCGCCGCAGTGCCGTGAGTGTTGCCCATGCGCTACTCCCTCCACGCTTTCGGTAGGCGGCGCAAGGGTCTGGCACAAGTCCTAACTTGAAAGGTGGTTCAACTTTCAATATCACGGCATCCAGAGAGGTCCAGGAGAGGAACAGACCCCATGACAAAGACATTCACCAGCCGCACGCTGCTGCTTGCCGGCTGCGCCGGAATTGCCGCCTTTGCCGCACCTGCCCATGCGCAGGATGCCGCTGCCGAAGCCGCCAGCGCCAGCGAGGCGGACGACGGCCAGATCATCGTCACCGCGCGCCGCCGCGAAGAACGCCTGATTGATGTGCCGCTGTCGGTCACCGCGCTGTCGGGCGAAAGCCTGGCCCAGCAGGGCATTCAGGATCTCACCCAGATCGCACAGCAGGTGCCCAACCTTACGCTCGAAGTGAGCCGCGGCACCAACACCACGCTCACCGCCTTCATCCGCGGTGTCGGCCAGCAGGATCCGGTCGCCGGGTTCGAAGCGGGCGTCGGCCTCTATATCGACGACGTCTATCTCAACCGCCCCCAGGGCGCGGTGCTCGATATCTATGATGTCGAGCGGATCGAAGTCCTGCGCGGGCCGCAGGGCACGCTCTATGGCCGCAACACCATCGGCGGCGCGATCAAGTATGTCACCGCCGCCCTGCCCGACGATACCAGCGTCAAGATCCGCGGCACCTATGGTTCCTATGATCAGGCCGACTTGATCGTCACCGCCTCGACCCCGATCGGCGACAACCTCAAGATCGGCGCCAGCGGCGCGCGGCTGTCGCGCGGCGGCTTTGGCGACAACCTCACGCTCGGGACCGAGAACTACAACAAGGACGTCTGGGCTGCACGCGGCACGATCGAGTTCGAAAGCGGCGGCTTCTCGGCGCGGCTCTCGGGCGATTACGTCAAGGACAAATCCGAAGCCCGTCAGGGCCACCGCTTCATCCCGGGCCTGCTCAGCGGCGCGCCGGTGCTCGATGATGTGTACGATACCCGCGCGGGTCTCAACATCGTCGATCAGGAAGTCGAAGCCTATGGCGGCGCGCTCACCATGGCGCTTGAACTCAGCGACACGATCACGATCAAGTCGATCACCGGCTACCGCGAGGACAAGTCCACCACCCCGATCGATTTCGACAGCCTTCCCGCGGTCGATGTCGATGTGCCGGCGATCTACGAGAACGACCAGCTCAGCCAGGAATTCCAGCTGCTTTACGAGAGCGACAATCTCTCGGGTGTGCTCGGTTTCTACTATCTCGATGCCAACGCCTTCACCGCCTTCGATGTGGCGCTGTTCACGACGCTGAACGGCCTCACCGCGCAGACATTGGGCGATGTCGAGACCAAGACCTGGTCGGTGTTCGGCGATTTCACCTATGATCTGTCCGATACGCTCAGCGTCTCGGTCGGCGGGCGTTACACCAACGACAAGCGTTCGAGCCGCGTGCTGCGCACCACCTACCTCGGCGGGTTCTCCAACCTGTTCGGCGGGACGGGTGCACCGATTGCGGTCACCAGCAACTTCGATGGCAGCGCCACCTTCAAGGACTTCAACCCGCGCGCCTCGATCAGCTGGCAGCCGAATGCCGATCACAATGTCTACTTCACCTATTCGCAGGGCTTCAAGGGCGGCGGGTTCGATCCGCGCGGCCAGACCACCGCGTGCCGCAACAGCACCGGCGGGGCCTGCACCGCGGACGAGGTGTTCGACTTCATGTCGTTCGACCCCGAAACGGTCGACAGCTTTGAACTGGGCTGGAAGGCTTCGCTGCTCGATAACCGCGTGAACATCCGCCTTGCGGGCTTCATCGCGCAGTACACCGATGTGCAGATCCCCGGCTCGGTCGGCTTCGATGCCAATGGCGACGGGACCAACGAAACCTTCATCGGCATCACCTCCAACGCCGGCGAGGCCGACGTCAACGGGATCGAGTTCGAAGGCACTGCGCTGGTCGGCAAGGACTTTGCCGGCGACGGCAGCCGCTTCAGCATCAACTGGTCGCTGGGTGTGCTCGATGCCAAGTACAACACCTTCATCGACGCATTCGGCAATGATGTGGCCGATCAGCGCGTGTTCCAGAACACGCCGGAGATCACCGCGCATATGGGCTTCAACTTCGGCCTGCCGATGGCGGGCGGGATGACCGACTTCATCGGGCTTGCCTCGATGCGGTCTGACGCAAGCCAGTTCGAAGTGCCCAACCCCTTCCTCGATCAGGATGGCTTCGTGCTGGTTGATGCCAGCGTGGTCTACACCACCGACAGCGGGCTGTTCTCGATCGGTGTCCACGGCAAGAACCTGTTCGACAAGGAATACATCGTAGCCGGCTACAACTTCGTCGCGGGCGGGGTTGGCGGCGCGCCGTTTATCCCGACGCTGGGCCGCGAAGGCACGCTGACCGGCTTCTACGGCGATCCGCGCCGCGTGTTCGTCACCGCGCAGGTCAATTTCTAAAGCGACTCTCCGAAGCGGGCGGCGGCCTCTCAGAAACCCACCGCCGCCCCCTTCCCCCTTCGCGCCCTCTTCCCTTGGCACGCCTGAACAGGCATAGGCGCGGGCCATGCACGACATCCGCCTGATCCGAGACAATCCCGAAGCTTTTGACGCAGGGCTGGCCCGCCGCGGGCTTGAGCCGCTGGCCGCGCAGTTGATTGCGCTGGACGAGGAACGCCGCGCGCTGACCACGCAGGTGCAAGTGGCGCAAAGCCGCCGCAACGAGGCCTCCAAGCTGATCGGCGCGGCGATGGCCAAGGGCGACAAGGACGCCGCCGAAGCGCTCAAGGCCGAGGTTGCGGCGCTCAAGGACGAGATGCCGGCGCTCGAAGCCCGCGCCGATGAATTGGCGGCGCAGACGAAGGCCGCGCTCGAAATCATCCCCAACCTTCCTGGCGCTGATGTGCCCGATGGCGCGGGCGAAGAGGAGAATGTTGAAGTGTCGCGCTGGGGCACACCGCGCAGCTTCGACTTCACCCCCAAGGAACACGCCGACATCGCGCCAGCGTTGGGCATGGATTTCGAAACCGGCACGCGGCTTTCGGGTGCTCGCTTCACTTTTCTGCGCGGCGATATGGCGCGCCTGCACCGCGCGCTCGGCCAGTTCATGCTCGACTTGCAGACCGGAGAGCACAGCTATGCCGAATGCAACCCGCCGGTGCTGGTGGGCGACGATGCCATGTATGGCACGGACAAGCTGCCGAAGTTCGCCGGGGACAGCTTCAACACCACCAATGGCCGTTGGCTCATCCCCACCAGTGAAGTCAGCCTCACCGCCAGCGTCATGGGCGAGCTGCTCGACGAGGCCGCCCTGCCCATGCGGCTCACCGCGCTCACCCTGTGCTTCCGCTCGGAAGCCGGTGCGGCAGGGCGCGATACGCGGGGGTTCATCCGCCAGCACCAGTTCGAAAAGTGCGAGCTGGTCAGCATCGTTCGGCCCGAAGACTCCGAGGCTGAGCACCAGCGCATGGTCCGCGCCGCCGAGACCATCCTCGAACGCCTCGAACTGCCCTATCGCAAGCTGCTGCTGTGCACCGGCGACATGGGCTTTGGCGCGCGCAAGACCTATGATCTTGAGGTCTGGCTCCCCGGTCAGGGCGCGTTCCGCGAGATCAGCTCGTGTTCGAACACCGGCGACTTCCAGGCCCGCCGCATGAACACCCGCTACCGCGTCGCGGGCGAGAAGCGCACCGAGTTCGTCCACACCCTCAACGGCTCCGGCCTCGCGGTCGGGCGCACGCTGGTGGCGGTGATCGAGAATTACCAGAACGCCGATGGCAGCGTTACCGTGCCTGATGCGTTGCTGCCTTACATGGGCGGGGTGAGCGTCATTTCGCCCTAATAACCCCGTTCGCCCTGAGCTTGTCGAAGGGCTGCCTTTCTTCTTCGCGAACCGCGCAACCAAAGGAAATACAGTGCTTCGACAAGCTCAGCACGAACGGTTAGGGATGGCAGCGCGATGAGAATCCTCCTCACCAATGACGACGGCGTCCACGCCCCCGGCCTCAAGGTGCTGGAGGAAATCGCGCGCCAGTTCTCCGACGACATCTGGATCTGCGCCCCATCCGAGGAGCAATCGGGCGCGGGCCACTCACTCACGCTGACGCGCCCCGTGCGCCTGCAACAGCTCGGCGAGCGGCGCTTCGCCGTCACCGGCACGCCGACCGATAGCGTGATGATGGCGCTGCGCACGGTCATGCCCGATGCGCCCGATCTGATCCTCTCCGGCGTCAACCGCGGGGCAAACCTTGGCGATGACGTCACCTATTCAGGCACCGTGTCGGCTGCGATCGAAGGCGCGCTGGCAGGTATCCGCTCGATTGCCTTCAGCCAGGTTTATGCCCGCGAAGGCATGGGCGATGACGTGCCTTTCGGCGCCGCGCGCGAATGGGGGCCGAAGGTTCTCGCGCCCCTGATTGACGCGCCGATGGCCGAGCGCACGCTGATCAACGTCAACTTCCCCGCGCTCGCGCCCGAGGCGGTCAAAGGCATCCGCGTGGTGCGGCAGGGCTTCCACGATTATTCGCGCGGCAGCATCGTCGAAGGCCGCGACCCGCGCGGCTACCGCTATTTCTGGTTCGGGCTGCACGCCATCGAACACACAATGGATCACGGCACCGATCTCGAAGCGATCGATGACGGCTATATCGCGGTGACCCCGCTACAGCTCGACCTCACCCACTATTCGACCATCGGCGTGCTGGCCGACCGGTTCGGCGGCTGACGCAGGAGCCGGGGCGGATGGCGCAGGCACCCAGCCTCAACCCGTTCAAGCGCAAGGCGCTGCTGGCCGAGCAGTTTCAGCCGCTGCGCCGTGCAGTCAAGCTGCCGGTCTGGGGCGATCTCGGGATCCGCATGAGCCTTGCCTTGGGCCTGATCGGGCTGGTGGTGATGATCCACTGGTTTGACCGCGCGGGTCTGGTCGATAATTACGACAAGCAGATCAGCTTTCTCGATGTGGTCTATTTCACCATGATCAGCATCACCACCACCGGGTTCGGCGATATCGCTCCGGTCAGCGACCGTGCGCGGCTGATCGAGGCGGTGATCGTCACCCCGGTGCGGATCGCGGTGCTGTTTATCTTCGTGGGCGCGGCCTACGATTTCGTCATCAAGCGCAGCTGGGAGAAATTTCGCATGGCTCGCATCCAGGAACAGCTGACGGGACACGTGGTGGTGCTGGGCTACGGCGTGTCCGGCGCGCAAAGCGTGGGCGAATTGATCGAGCGCGGGGTTGATCCGCGCAGCATCGTGGTGATCGATCCGTCTGAAGAACGCCTTGCCGATGCCGAAAAGCTCGGGGTCAATATCATGGCCGGCGATGCCACCCGCGACGAGACGTTGAAGGCCGTGCGCATCGCCGAGGCGGCGAGCGTGCTCGTGTCGGCCGGGCGCGACGATACCTCGATTTTGATCGTGCTGACCGTGCGCCATCTCGCGCCGCACGTGCCGATCACCGTGGTGGTGCGCGCCGACGACAACGAGCTGCTGGCGCGGCAGGCGGGGGCGAACAATGTCATCAACCCGGTGCGCTTCACCGGACTGCTGCTGGCCGGCAGCGTCAAGGGCGCGCATATCGCCGACTACCTCGCCGATCTCGCCAGCGTCGGGGGGCGGGTGCAGCTGGTGGAGCGGGTGGTGAGCGAGGCCGAGTGCGGCAAGCCGATCAGCGACCTCACCAGCGGCGGCCAGGGCCTCAGGATCTACCGCAATGGACAGGCGATCGGCTTCTGGGAAGAGGCCTGCCAGAAACTCCAGCCCGGCGACCTGGTGGTCGAGATCGTCCCGACCGCACAAAGCGAGGCTAGGTGAATTGCTGACAATGTAGGGTGGAGGAGCGTCATGACTGGGACAGTTGGCACAACCATCGTCATCAAAGGCAAGAAAATTCGCGTCGAAGAATGCTATGATGAACAGATCGACGGGTCCTTTGAGCTTGCGCTCCGGAAGGTCTCGGAAAGGTCGATTGCGATGCGCAAATCTGCGGCATTAGAGGCTACTTCAAAGCGCAGCGGCTACAGGAAGCCGAAGGGCTCCAAGAAGAACTAAAACCTTCTCGCCTAGCTCCTGAACCAGACGAACACTGCGCCCATTGCCGCCATGCCGAACAGGAAGTGGCCGGCATCGATCAGGAAGTGCGTCAGGCTCTTCCTCAGATAGAGGTAATTGATCCCGATCGCCGGGATCATCACGCCCACAGCAAAGCCCACGGCCATCATCATCACCACGAATTGCGGCGGATCGGTGCGGACGAGGAGGTGCCACAGCACCATCGCCACCAGCATTTCGAATGCGAAGGTCAGGCCGAAGATCACCGCCATGTTGCCGGTGCGCAGTTGGCTGTTGCTGAGCCCCGCCGCGCGCTGCCACGCCTTGGAAAAGATCACGCCGTACCACAGCGCGCCCACGGCAAAGAACGCCGCCGCTCCTGCCAGCACCGGCCACAGGGCAAAGTCACTCATTAGCTTGCTCTCCTCATGCCCCCGGACACGTTAGAGCAAAGTGGGCGCCAAGAGTAGGGGCACGCTAGATTACGTAGGCGAATTCCTCCGCCTCGGGCGAAGGCTTGCGGCCGCGCATTTCGGCATCGAGCTGCACCACGGTACGGCTGGCGGTCTTGACGAACAGGCCGGGGACGAGGGCGTGCACCATGCAGGCGGCTCCGCCCATCACCATCCGCCAGCCAAAGCTGAAGGCGGTGCGGGCGTGCTGGCCATAGGTTTCGCCGATGGCGCGCGGGTGGTCTGTGAAGAGCTTGGCGATCATGCTCTGGCTAATGCCCGCCCCCGGCAATCACCGTCAAGCCTAGCGCGCAGGCCGCACACAGTGTAGGGGCGCGCCGCTATGTCCACCTCCGCAATCACTTTGCCCGACCAGAAGACCATCGGCATGGTCAGCCTCGGCTGTCCCAAGGCGCTGGTCGATTCAGAACGGATCCTCACCCGCCTGCGCGCCGATGGCTATGCCTTTGCCGAGGACTACGCGGGCGCCGACGTGGTGCTGGTCAACACCTGCGGGTTCCTCGACAGCGCCAAGGAGGAAAGCCTCGCCGCTATCGGTGAGGCGATTGCCGAAAATGGCCGCGTGATCGTGACGGGATGCATGGGCGAGGAAGCCGACGCGATCCGTGCCGCGCATCCGCAGGTGCTCGCGATCACCGGCGCGCACCAATACGAGCAGGTGGTCGAAGCCGTGCACATCCACGCGCCGCCAAGCCAGGGCCCCTTCGTCGATCTGATCCCGCAGCCGGATATAAAGCTCACCCCGCGCCATTACAGCTACCTCAAGATTTCCGAGGGCTGCAACCACTCCTGCGCCTTCTGCATCATCCCCGATCTGCGCGGGAAACTCGCCAGCCGCCGGATCGATGCGTGCCTGCGCGAGGCGGAGAAGCTGGTCGCGGCAGGGACCAAGGAACTGCTGATCATCAGCCAGGACACCTCCGCCTACGGGGTCGACATCCGGCACGAGACGCGTGCGTGGAAAGGCCGCGATGTGCGCGCTCACATGACCGATCTCGCGCGTGAACTCGGCCAGCTGCGCACGCCAGAGGGCCACGCGCCCTGGGTGCGGCTGCACTATGTGTACCCCTATCCACACGTCGATCAGGTCATCCCGCTGATGGCCGAGGGGCTGCTGACGCCCTATCTCGACATCCCGTTCCAGCACGCCAGCCCCAAGGTGCTGAAGCTGATGCGCCGCCCCGCCAACGAGGCCAAGGTGCTCGAGCGGCTCAAGAGCTGGCGCGAAATCTGCCCCGACATCGCGATCCGCAGTTCCTTCGTGGTCGGCTTCCCGGGCGAGACCGAGGAGGACTTCCTCTATCTCCTCGAATGGCTCGAGGAAGCCCAGCTTGACCGTGTCGGCGCCTTCCGGTTCGAGCCAGTCGAAGGGGCTGCGGCCAATGCCCTGCCCGATCAGGTTCCCGAGGCGATCAAGGAAGAACGCTACGCCCGGATCATGGAAGTGGCCGAGCGGATCTCCGCTGCCAAACTCGCCGCCAAGGTCGGCCGCACGCTCCCCGTCATCATCGACGAGGTCGGCGAGGCGGACGAGGACGGCGATATCGGCGCCACCGGCCGCAGCCAGGCCGACGCGCCCGAGATCGACGGCGCGGTCTATCTGCGCAACGTGCCGGCGACGCTGAAGGCCGGCGATATCGTCAACGTCACGGTCGAGGATGCCGACGCGCATGACCTGTTCGGCGTGATCGCCTGAGGCTGCGAGTCGCCCGCGCGCAAGGCGCGTGTTGGAGACACATGAGACACTGTCCAGAAGCGTAAAACCTGTGCCCCCAAAAAGGCACGCTGGCGAGGGTGATCGACTGTTTCAAAGAGCACGATCAAGGGCTTGGCACATCCGGGTAAGGTAGGAAAACGCCCCGCCAGCGCGGCGCACCCGAATTAACCCCTCGCCCGCCATCGTCCCCGCAAGGGACGCGGTTTGGTTAACGGCTGGAAACCATGGGCCTTACGCGGCATAATCGCAGGCATGATCCGCTCGCTCGTTCTTCCCATCGCCCTCCTCGCCGTTGCGGCATCGTGTGCGCCGCTACTCGCGCAGGACACGCCCGGCGACGCTGCCGAGGCTGCGCAGGCCGTCGCCGCGCGCGCCGATGGTGCCTTCGAGCGGGTCGATCCCGACAACGAATTGGCCCCCGTCATCGAGGCCGCCGCACCGGATCAGCCCGCGCTGACCCCCGCATTGGTCTATGCCGATCTGCCGCCGATCGCGGGGGGCGATGCGGTGACCTATGCCGCCAACGACGCCGCACCCGACGCTGCAAGCGAGCCCGCACGCGGCCCGGCAGCGCGGATGATCGCCAGCAATGATCCCTTCGTCATCAAGTCGATCCTGCCGATCGAGGGCAGCATCCGCTATGGCGACTGGTTCTGGGACGAAAGTGCCGCACCGCAATCCGGCAAGCTGGTGATCACCGTCGATCTCGAAGCGCGCGTCATCAGCGCCTTTCGCGACGGGCATGAGATCGGCACCGCGGTCGCGCTGCTCGGCACCCGCGCCCACCCAACGCCCACCGGCAATTTCCCGATCCTGACCAAAGAGCGCGACAACGTCTCGGAGAAATACAACAGCGCGCCGATGCCCTGGACGCTGCGGCTGACCTGGGACGGGATTGCGATCCACGGCTCGCCTGTGCTCAACGGCTATGCCAGCCACGGCTGCGTTGGCGTGCCGGACGAGTTCGCGGCCAAGCTGTTCGCTGCCGCCAAGCGCGGCGACAGGGTGATCATCACCCGCGGCCGCATGGTCGGGCTCGGCGACAAGGTTCTCTGATTTCGTGCCACCTAGCGGTGGCGCGATTAATTCAACGAACGCGCAGGTTCGGGGCGAAAGCGCCAGACACGCATCAACACGCCGATCTTTTCAACCCGCTCGACCCCCGGCACCGCCAGCACGCCGCCCAATGAGGCATTCTCGCCCTGCCACAGCCGGTCCCACGCCCGCGCGGCTTCGGCGCGGGTGGCGCGGCCGCCGAGTTCGGTGATGATGCGCAAGATCGTCTCGATCGCCACCACCCGCGGCACATTGGCGCAATAGACAAACCCGTGCCCGCCCGGCGCTGCCTCGTCGCGCACGACCATCTCGTCCCAGTCGCATTCGGCATACCAGCCGATCGCCTGCCAGCCTTCGGCGATATGCGCGGCGCTGGCTGCCAGCTGCGCCGGATCGAGCCAGTCGGCTGCCGCCAGCCGCGCGCGGATCGCGGCCCGCTCGAAATCGGGGTTGATGTTGGAGGGATCGAACACCGGCGTAATCCCGGCGGCCGCGACCACGGCTTCAAGCTCGGGCTTGCGCCAGCCGAGCAGCGGGCGCAGCAACACCACGTCGGTGCCTTCGATCCGTGAGGCGGCGCGCACTCCCGCCAGCCCCGCCAACCCGCTCCCGCGGTTGAGCCGCATCAGCAGCGTTTCGGCCTGATCATCGGCGTGGTGCGCGGTGGCGACAGCGCCCAGCCCCGCCGCCTGCGCCCATCCCGCCAGCGCCGCATAGCGCCCCGCGCGCGCCTGCGCCTGCAGGTTGCCGGGCTGCGGGGTGAGCGTGATGGCGGTGAAAGGAATGCCGCGTTCGCCCGCCAGCCGCTCGACCAGTGCGACCTCGCCTGCCGCTTCGGGCCGCAGACCGTGATCAATGCTGCACACCGCGATCTGCCCGGGCATGGCCGCATGGGCCAGCAGCATCAGCGCAAGGCTGTCCGGCCCGCCCGATACCGCAAGGCCGAGCGGCCCGGTGCGGTCATCCTCGGGCCAGAGCGCCGCCAGATCGCTGGCGAAGCGCGCAGCGGCCTGCTCTAGTTGCACGTCACCTTGGCGCGATTGGCCTGATAGTCGTTTGCCAGACGGCCCGAGGCGATCAGCGGATAGGTATCGGCGAATTCGGCGAGCGCGATGCAGGCCCGCTTGGTGTCCTTCATCGCGATCATCGACGCGCCGAGATAGAGCAGGCTGTCAGGCGCGCGGTCGCCGTTCTTGTCGGCCTGGTAGTTCTTGAGGAACCAGCGCGCGGCTTCCTCGGGCAGCTTGTCGTCGAGGAAGGCGCGGCCAAGCAGGTTGCGGCCAAAGCTGATGCGCGGGTGATTGGGATATTGCTCGACGAACTTGGTGAGCTGCTGGCGCGCCTCGGGGTAGAGCTGCGCGCTCCACAGGCGGAAGCCGTAGGAATATTCGTCGTCCCCGGCATCGGCAGTCTGCGGCTTGGCGATAGCCTGCACCGCGGCAAGGCGCTCGGCGCTCGGCGCGGTAGCCGCTGCGGGCCGGGTCGCGGGCGCCGGTGTGGGTGTGGGTGTGGGCGTCGCTGGGCGAGGCGCGGGCGCGGCGGCGCGCGGGGTTGTGGCGGCCGGTGTTGCAGCGGCAACCGACGACGGCGGCGCGGTCACCGTGGCAGCGGGTGGGCCGACCGGCGCGGCAACCATTGGGGTCGCCCCGGCTTCCAACGCGGCCAGCCGCAGTTCGAGCTGGGCGAGCGTGTTGGCCTGTTCTTCCGAACGCGCCGTCAGGCTCTGCAGCTGCGCTTCGAGCGCATCGAGCCGCACCAGAATATCGGTCACCGGCGTGCTGGCCGGGGGGATCACACCGATTGTCGGCGTGGTGGCGGCACCCTGCTGGCTGCCAGCGGCGATCTGCGGTTCGAACATGCGTCCGTCACCGCCGGGGAAGACCTTGCGCTGCAGCGCGCGGACTTCCGCCTCGATCTTGCGCAGCCGCGCCTCTGCGCCCGTGTCCTGCGCGAAAGCCGGAGCGGGCACCGCGGCGATGGCGGCAGCAGCCAGCAGCACGCGCGCAAACCGGAGGCCTAGCGGGCGGGGACGGAGGATCGAAGCGGTGGTCATGTTGGGCGGGCTCCCTTGCGTTGGCCGCCCCGGTGTGGCGCGGGGCATATGAACACGGGCCGAATCCCTGCCTGCTCGGCGCGGGCAAGTCGAGAGCAACGAACCCCCTAATCAACGGGAATTCGTGTGCTTGTAGTGCGAATGGCCGTGCGGGTGTGTGCGGAACGGCGGGTTCAGCGCGTCGGCGCTTCGCTGCCTGCATTGCGGGCCGGTGCCGGGGCTTGCGCCGCGGGCGTTTCGGCGGGCGGCGGGGTTTGCTCGGCGACCAGCGGCACCGTTGCCGGGCGCGACGTGCGGCGCTGCATGGGCCGGGCGGCGGTGGGCGTTGCCGCGCTGCTGGCGACGGCGGCCGGCTCTGCCTGCCCGCGGGCAAGCAATGCCGCAGCCGAAACCGGCACGCCCGACATCGTGGCAGGCTTGTCCGACAGCGCGGGCACGGGCTTGCCGCCAATCGTGATCGCGACGAGATCGGGGCGGCCAATATTGATCCGCGGATCGGCAGCATCGGCAGGCAGCGTGAAGCTTTCGCCCTTGATCAACTGCTTTTCGATCAGGCGTTCGCCGCCTTCCTCGTAGATGCGCATCCACACATCCTCGATCGCGGTGAACACCACCGGGCCGCCGGTTGCAGGCACGCTGGTCGCTGCAGGCGCGGCCGCCACGCTCGGCGCAGGCTTGGGCGGCTCGGCAAGCGGGGCAGGTCCGACGCCGGCGCCAAAGCGCGTGCTGAAGAAGGCAATCATCCCGACTGCGAGGATCAGCGCGGCAAAGGCACCGAACCAGGCAAGACCGGCCGAGGGCAGCTTGGCCGGATCACCCGGCTCCATCCCCGATCCCACCGCCGAGCGGCGGGCATTGCCGTCCGCCAGTTCGATCCGAACCGCCTCGGTGATCGCCACATCATCCAGCCCGACCGCCTTGGCAAAGGTCCGCGCGAAGCCGATCGCATAGGCACGTGAAGGCAGCGCGGCGAAATCGCCCGCCTCGATCACTTCGAGGTGGCGCAGCGGAATCCGCGTCTCGCTGGCGATATGCGTCAGTTCAAGCCGCCGCGCCTCGCGCGCTGCCCGTAACCTTGCGCCGACCCCGGCATAGGCAACGCTGTGCGCCGCTTCGGCACTGATATCCTGTTCGCTGTCCATGACCCGGTTCCGCGCCTTCTGGTGAGGCTTTTTGTGAGGCGTTACGTGAATTACGCTTGAACCCGAATGAGCCTGCCCGGGGGTGTCCTGTCAAGCAGGCATCAGGCGCACCGACCCGCGCCGCGCACGGAGCGCCGCATAGCGGGAGTCAGTACGGCTCAATCATACTCGATATCGCGCGCATCGGCCCAGGCTGACAGCTGGCCGCGCAGCGACTGGTGCGGTTCGGCCAGCCAGCCGGTCATCGCGGCTGAAAGCTCCGCCAGATCGACCTTGCGCACCAGCTCCTTGATCGGGCCGACGGCTGCGGGCGTGATCGAAAGGCGGCGATAGCCGATGCCCATCAAGGCCAGCGCCTCCAACCGGCGCCCGCCCATCTCGCCGCAGACGCCGATATCGACGCCGCTGCCGATGCTCGACATCATCACCCGCTTGAGGAAGCGCAGGATCGACGGGCTAAGCCAGTCATACCGCTCGGCCAGCTTGGGGTTTGCGCGGTCGGCAGCGAACAGGAACTGCGTGAGGTCATTGGTGCCGATCGACAGGAAGCTGAGCCTCGGCAACAGCATATCGAGCACCTCGGCCAGCGCCGGGACTTCGAGCATGGCGCCGAAATGGATGCGTTCGGGCAGCTGCTTCTTCTGCGCGCGCAGATAGGCGAGCTGTTCGTCGAACACCGCCTTGGCCGCATCGAACTCCCACGGCTCGGACACCATCGGGAACATGACATAGAGCGTGCGCCCCGCCGCAGCCTCCATCAGCGAGCGCGCCTGCACCTTCATCAGGCCTTCGCGTTCCAGCGCAAGACGCAGCGCGCGCCAACCCATTGCCGGGTTTTCGTCCTGCGCGGCAATCTCGCTGGCGAGATAGGGCACCGACTTGTCGCCGCCGATATCGACTGTGCGGAAGATCACCGGCTTGTCGCCCGCTGCCTCCAGCACATCGCGATAGAGCCGGGTCTGGCGCTCGCGCTGCGGCAGGGTAGCGGAAACGAGGAACTGGAATTCCGTGCGGAACAGCCCGACCCCGTCGGCGCCGGTCATCGCCAGCGCGCTCATATCGTCGCGCAGGCCGGCATTCATCATCACCTGGATGCGAGTGCCGCAACGGGTGAAGGGCTCGACATCGCGCAGGCTGGCATAGGCCGCCTGCTTCTCGCGCGATTTGGCAAAGCGCGTCTGGAAGGCATCGGCCACCTGCGGCAGCGGGCGGATAATCGCTGTGCCTGCACTGGCATCGAGCAGGATCTCGTCGCCCTCGCGGATGGTGGCGCGCACATCCTTCGCACGGCCAATCACCGGCACATTCATCGCCCGCGCAACAATCACCACATGCGCGGTGAGCGAGCCTTCCTCGAGGATCACGCCCTTCAGCCGCCGCTTGTCATATTCGAGCAATTCGGCCGGGCCGAGATTGCGCGCGATCAGGATCGCGTCCTTGCGAAGGCCCTGCGATGCCGCCGTGCCGACCTGTCCGGCCACCGTGCGCAGCAGACGGTTGGCGAGATCCTCCAGATCATGCATCCGGTCGGCCAGCAGCGGATCGTCGATCTCGCGCATCCGCATCCGGGTGTGCTGCTGCACGCGCTCGATCGCGGCTTCGGCGGTGAGGCCGGAATCGATCGCCTCGTTGATGCGGCGCGACCAGCCTTCGTCGTAGGCGAACATCTTGTAGGTCTCGAGCACCTCCTCGTGTTCGCCGCCGACGCCGAATTCGGCCTGACTGGCGAGCGTGTCGATCTGCTCGCGCATTTTGTCGAAGGCGCGGTAGACCCGCTGGCGCTCGGCCTCGGTATCCTCGGCCATGACCTGCGTGATCTCGACCCTCGGCTGGTGGAACACGGCGTGCCCTGCCCCCAAGCCTTTGACGAGCGTGAGGCCAGCAAGCGTCTGCGGCCCGGTCTGTTCCTGCGTGAGGACGCGGGCCTCTTCCTCGTCGACCAGTTCGGCATTGGCGATCAGTTCGGAGAGCACCATCGCGGTGGTCTGCAACGCCTCGATCTCGACCTCTTCATAGCGGCGCGGCTCGACATGCTGGACGCACAAGACGCCCACTGCGCGTTCGCGGTAGACAATCGGCACACCGGCAAAGGAGTGGAACTTTTCCTCGCCGGTTTCGGGGCGATACTGGAAATCGGGGTGCGCCTTGGCCTCGGCGAGGTTGAGCGTTTCGACCTTCTGCGCAATCGCGCCGGTCAGCCCCTCGCCGATCGCCATGCGGGTGACGTGGACCGCGCTCTGGTTGAGCCCGCGGGTCGCGAACAGCTCCAGCATGCCTTCGCGCAGCAGATAGATCGAGCACACCTCGCTCGAGAGGCATTCGCCAATGATCTCGACCACCTGATCAAGCTTGGCCTGCGCGTGCATACGCGAAGCCATGACCTCGGTCAGGCGGGTGAGAATCTGGCGGGCGGCTGCGGCTGCACTCATGATGCTGCCGGTCTATTCACTCCGGCCCGCAAATGCAAAAGGGCAGATGACTTAACCGGCCCGCCAGACACGATCAGGCAGGCGGCGGTATCAGCAGCCGATGATTTCTTCCTTCAATCGCAGCTTCTGTTTCTTGAGAGCCTGGATCGTTGCGGTGTCGGGCACGGGCCTTGCCAGTTCGTTATGCAGCCGCGCTTCGAGATCGGCGTGCTTGGCCTGGAGGGCGTTGATGTGGGAAGACACTGCGGTCGATGCCATTATGCGTTCTCCTGTCTGCGCGGGGGGATGCCCCCGCAACGGCGACTCGGACCAAACGCGGCCGGGCCGCAGGTTTCATTGAAACCATAAGCGGTGTGGAATGCAAAGCCCTACCGCATCGTAAATCGCCAAAGCCGCATTCACCCGCGACGAACCGTTTGTGCCCGGTGCCAGCGCCGGTGGCGGAAAAATGCGCGCGCCATCTTACCGAATCGCACAGGAACGCGTAGCGCGGCCCAGCGTTAGCGGGCGCACGGGCGAAATCGCCTTCAGGATCAGGGGACGATACGAGGCATGACCGAGCAGGAGCTCAAGAAAAAGCTCGAATTGCTCAGGACCGAGCATCGCGACCTCGATGCCGCGATCGCCGCACTGACCGAGGCCGCGCGCCAGACCGCCGCTGGCGACCAGCTCCAGATTGCCCGCCTGAAGAAGCGCAAACTGCGCCTGAAGGATCAGATCGCGATCCTCGAGGATATGCTGCTGCCTGATATTATTGCGTGAGAACGCGGCTCGTCGCCGTCACGGCACGGGCTGGCTTTGCGGCTGGTTAAACTGCGTCGGAAACTGTTCCCTGCCGGGACAAAGCCAAAAATTACTTGGAAAGTAACCATGTGCTTGTGGCGGGGCGGGCGCTTGCGGCGTAGTCTCCTGCCCACCATGGCTCGCACCACCAATCTTTCCCGCCCGATCGTCGAGGCGCTTTATACCGAAGCGCTGGTGCTGGCGGATGATGTGCGCGCAGTGTTTGCCGCCGGCACCCGCGAGCCGGTGCTTGGAGAGGACGCCTTTGTGCGCCTCGCGCTCTCGACCGAAGGGCTCAAGACCACCACGCGGATGATGCATGTGCTCGCCTGGCTGCTGAACCAGCGCGCGCTGTTTTCGGGCGAGCTCAGCGAAAATCAGGTGCGGTTGCACGGCGGGCTCCCGCCCGATCGCGGCTCGGACGAACGCCAGCTTGCCATGCTCGAGCCGGAAACCCGCGAGTTGATTGCCGAGACCGAGCGGCTGCACCAGCGCATCGCCCGATTGGACGAGGCATGGCGCCAGCATTTCGAAATGACCTCCCCCGCCCGCGCGTTTCAGGAGCGCATCGGCCGCGAATTCGGGCGTTTGGGTTAAGCGGCCACCTTTGGTGGCGCAGACCACCCGCCCCGCCTCCCCACCCGGCCACCATAACATAGTGGTACTATTGGTGGCCGGGTGGGGAGGCGGGGCGGGTGGTCTGCATCGCGCGCCAGCGCGATCGAAGATCACGCTGCGGTGAGCGCCTTGCGCCACCGCGTCAGTCGTTCTTCGCGCACCCCTGCCGCCAGCTGCGGCGTGAACGTCACCAACTTCCCGCGCATCGCCTGCGCTGCCGCATCGAGGCTGGGATAAAGCCCCGCTCCGGTCGCCGCCAACATCGCTGCCCCCAGCGCGGTGGTCTCGACAAGGTCCGGCCGCTCGACCGTGATGCCGAGCATGTCGGCCAGATCCTGCGCCATCCAGTTGTTCACCGACATCCCGCCGTCGATCCTGAGCGTCTGCCATGCCGCACCATCGGCGGCGAAGGCGGTGGCGAGGTCGTGCGTCTGGTGCGCCATCGCCTCCAGCGCCGCGCGTGCCAGCTCCGCCTTGCCACTGGCGAAGCTGAGACCCGCGATCACCCCGCGCGCTTCGGCCTGCCAGTGCGGCGCGCCAAGGCCGGCAAGCGCAGGCACGATCACCACCCCGCCGCTATCGGGGATCGACCGGGCAAGCGCCTCGGTCTCCTCGGCCAGATTGACGATCCCCAAGGAATCGCGCAGCCACTGCACCAGGCTCCCCGCGACAAACACCGAGCCTTCGATGGCATAGGTGCGTGCGCCTTCGATCTGGGTCAGCACCGTGCCGAGCAGGCGGTGGGTCGAGCGCGGAATCGCGGCGCCCTGGCACGTCAGCACGAACGCCCCGGTGCCATAGGTCGCCTTGGTCTGCCCCGGCGCAAGACATCCCTGCCCGATGGTGGCGGCCTGCTGATCGCCCGCCAGCCCGGTGATCGGGATCGCGCGCCCAAACAGCGCCGGATCGGTCATCGCCAGCGGCCCGGCCATGTCGGTTACGCCGGGCAGCGCGGCCAGCGGCACACCCAGCAAATCGCACAGGCCCTCATCGAACTGCGCATCCTCCAGCCCCATCAGCAGCGTGCGGCTGGCATTGCTGGCGTCGGTGATATGCGCCGCTCCGCCGGTGAGCTTGTAGACGAGCCAGCTTTCGACCGTGCCGAACGCAAGGCTCCCGCGCTCTTCCGCGCTGCGCACTTCGGGCACATTATCGAGCATCCAGCGCATCTTGGTGCCCGAGAAATAGGGATCGATCAGCAGGCCGGTGCGCGCCTGCACCCCGGCCTCGTGCCCGCCATCGCGCAAGGCGGCGCAGAAGGGCTCGGTCCGGCGGTCCTGCCAGACGATGGCGTTGGTGAGCGGCTCGCCCGTCTGGCGGTCCCACGCCACCACGGTTTCTCGCTGATTGGTGATGCCGATGCAGGCGACCGCCGCTGCCCCGCCCGCCTTGGGTATCACCGCCAGCGCGCAGGCGAGCGTCTTGTCCCAGATCTCTTGGGGATCATGCTCCACCCAGCCGGCCTGCGGATAGTGCTGCGTGAGCGGTTCCTGCGCCGAAGCGATCAGCACGCCATCGCTGGCGAACAGCATCGCGCGGGTGGACGTGGTGCCTTCGTCAAGGACGAGGATAGTATCGGACATCAATCTCTCCAAGTTTTGAGCAGTCCTAACCGGTCGCGCAGCGACCGCAAGGCCGACTGGCCGCCCGCAGCGACGCGACCTTCAGGTCGCGTGAGCGAGGATAGCCAAGCGCGCGGACGCGCGCACCGGCGCTTGAGGCGCAGACAAAAGGCGCTCATATGCAAGGCCATGGTGACGATCCCTCCCCAGCCCTGGCCCACGGGCCTTGCCGAAGATGTCGAGCCGCTGGTGCGCCGCGTGCTCGCGCCCAATCCCTCGCCCTACACCTTCACCGGCACCCAGACCTATGTGGTAGGCATGGATGGCGGGCCGGACTGCGCGGTGATCGATCCCGGCCCGAACGAGCCTGACCATATCGCCGCCATCATCGCTGCGGTTGCCGGACGCAAGATCGCCGCGATCATGTGCACCCACACTCACCGCGATCACTCGCCCGCCGCCGCCCCGCTGGCCGAACAGACCGGCGCGCCGATTGTCGGCTGCGCGCCGCTGGTGCTCAAAAGCGATTTGCCGCGCGCCGACGAAGCCTTCGATCCGACCTACGCGCCCGACCGCGTGCTGATCGACGGCGAAGGGATGCGCGGCACCGGCTGGACGCTCACCGCGGTCGCCACGCCGGGGCACACCTCGAACCACCTGTGTTACGCCTTGGAAGAAAGCGGCGCGCTGTTCACCGGAGATCACGTGATGGGCTGGTCAACCAGCGTGGTGATCCCGCCCGACGGCGACATGGGCGATTACATGGCGAGCCTCGACAAGCTGATGGCGCGCGAGGATGTGCGCTATCATTCGGCCCACGGCGCCGCGATCGAGAAGCCGCGCCAGCTGGTGCGCGGCATGATCGGCCACCGTCGCCAGCGCGAGAACCAGATCCTGCGGCTGCTAGGCGAGGCGGCGCAGACCATTGAGAGCCTCGTTGAGGAAATGTACAAGGGGCTCGATCCGCGGTTGACCGGTGCGGCCGGCATGTCGGTGAAGGCGCATCTGCTCGATCTGCAAAAACGCGGGAGGGTCGCAACCTCTGATGAAGAATGGAGCTTGCGATGAACGTCCGATCCCTGCTGCGCCCGTCAGCTCGCCTCGCTCTTGCCGCCAGTACCGCGCTTGGCGCGCTGGTGGGGTCAGCACCGCTTGCCGCGCAGGCACCGAACCAGCTTTACGCGCAGCTCTCCGAACAGCTGGCAATCGATGCCAAGTGCCAGGTGCTCAGCCCCCCTCAGCGCATCGCGATGGAGCTGTTCGCCGACGAATACCGCGCGCAGGTTTCGCCCGCTGACCAGAGCGCCGTCGCCACCTGGCTTGAAGGCGTGAAGACCAATCTGGCGAGCGTGCCGTGCAATGATCCCCGCCTAACCGGCCCGACCAAGGCAATCCGCGACGCGGCCACGATCCAGCAGGACATCTGGGCCGCGCGCGTGCAGGCCATCGGACGCTTGCGCGGCTCGACCAACTGGGCATCGATGAGCGATATCTCGGGGGTCAAGAGCACGGCAGCCGACAGAGCCATGGATGCGCTCAGAAACCGCAACCGGGACGCCGCCAAGCAGTTCTCGGACCAAGCGAGGCTCGAGGCGGAACGGGTGCTCGGCATCCTGTGTCCGACAATGAGCATTGCCCGGGCCAATTGCCCGGCGCTCGCCGCACCGCTCAATCCGGGCGAAGACCAATTTGCCGCCGCATGGCTGGCGCGGGTCGAGAAATATGCAGCCCAGATGCCCGGCGGCCGGCTGGACGGCAAGCCGGTCTTGCCCGAAGGCGTCAGCGACTGGAGCACGCTCTATGCCGCCGTGTCGATGGACATGGCGTTAGCGCTGTCCGCCTTGGGTATGCCGTGCGAGGCTTCGTCCTATGTGGTGCGAGCGGATGGCCCGCTGCCGCGCGACGCGGTCCAGATCATCCCGGCAACGATCTTCAGCGCCCGCGACGGTTTCGAGGTGGGACGCGGCGAGATCACCGAGTACGGCGCTAGACTGCAACTGCAAGGGCAGTGGATCGAACGGCTTGGAATGCAGCCCATGGGGCTGGTGCGCTGCCAATCGGCACCCTGACCTAGCTACGCTTTGCAAACCGGCTTGCGGTAATTGTCCGGTCGTGGTCAAACTGGCGGGCAGGGGCGCTTTCGGGGGAAAGTCGCAGATGGCCACAACAGCACAAGCATCGCGCGGCGCGGGCGTGGAAGGCACGCGCTTTTTCGTCATCATGGCGTTTGTCATGGCGCTCGTCATCATCGCCGGGTTTTCGCTCAATCTGGCGATGGGCCGATCGAGCTTTGGCGCGCCGTGGCCCTATCATGCCCATGGCATGATCTTCATGGGCTGGCTGGGGCTGTATCTGGCGCAGGTCATCACCATCGCCAGCGGCAACATCGCGCTGCACCGCCAGCTGGGCAAGTTCGCCTATGTCTGGATCCCGGCAATGGTGGCGGCGGGCGCGATGATCATCCTCGTGTCGCTGCGCGGATCGGGCGGGCCGTTCTTCTTTGCGCAGAACGAATTTCTGATCAGCAATCTGGCCGGACTGCTGGTGTTCGGCGGGCTGGCGCTGTGGGCGCTGCGGGTGCAGCGTTACGCGGGCTGGCATCGGCGGTTGATGCTGGTGGCGATGAGCGCGCTGACCGGCCCCGGGCTCGGGCGGCTACTGCCGATGCCGCTGCTTGCGCCCTATGCATGGACCATCGCCGTTTCGCTGACCTTCATCTTCCCCGCAATCGGAATGCTGGCCGATTGGCGCGCCAACGGCCGGGTGCATCCGGCCTATTGGTGGGGCATGGGGATCAATGTCGGGGCGTTCCTTGCCTCGATGGCGCTGGCCTATTCGCCGCTGGGCTATGCCATTACCGAGGCGGTGATCGCCGGCACCCCGGGGGCCGAGCGGCCGATGGGCCCGTTCCTGCCGCCGGGCTTCACGATGTAAGCGTAGGGGCGCTTTTCGCTCGAAAATCGGGGGCGAGCCCCTATATCGGCGGTTCCTGAGATAACGGGGACTGACCGATGAGCCTGCTGACCCGCAACCCCACCGGCACCGATCTGCTGGCCGAGATTGACCGTCTGCGCAAAGAGCGCAATGCGGTGATCCTCGCGCATTATTACCAGACGCCCGATATTCAGGACATTGCCGACTTCGTGGGCGACAGCCTCGAACTCAGCCGCAAGGCCGCAGCGACGGACGCGGACGTCATCCTGTTTTGCGGGGTCAAGTTCATGGCCGATACCGCCAAGATCCTCTCGCCGCAAAAGACCGTGATCCTGCCCGACATGGACGCCGGGTGCAGCCTCGAGGATTCCTGCCCGCCCGAGAAATTCCGCGCCTTCCGCGAGGCCCACCCCGATCACATCGCGCTGACCTACATCAACTGTTCGACCGAGGTGAAAGCCTTGAGCGACGTGATCGTCACCAGCTCCAGCGCCGAGACGATCCTCGCGCAGATCCCGCCCGAACAGAAGATCATCTTCGGCCCCGACCGGCACTTGGGCGGCTATCTCAGCCGCAAGTTCAACCGCGAAATGCTGCTGTGGCCGGGCGTGTGCATCGTGCACGAAGCTTTCAGCGAGACCGAGCTGCTCAAGCTGAAACAGCAATACCCCGGCGCACCCATCGCCGCGCACCCCGAATGCCCGCCGACGATCATCGACCACGCCGATTACGTCGGTTCGACCAGCGGCATCCTGAGCTTCGCCAAGACCTTCCCCGGCGACACCCTGATCGTCGCGACCGAGCCGCACATCATCCACCAGATGGAAAAGGCGCTGCCCGAGAAGCACTTCATCGGCGCGCCCGGCGCGGACGGGAACTGTTCGTGCAACATCTGCCCCTACATGGCGCTCAACACGATGGAGAAGCTGTACACCGCCCTGCGCGACCTGACGCCGCAGATCGAGATCGAGGAAGGGATGCGCCTGAAGGCCAAGCGCAGCCTCGACCGGATGCTCGAAATGGCGAGCGGGACTGTGGGCATGGGGGACTTAGGGAAGGTGCATTTCAGTGGGGATTGAGCGACAAACAGATCACAACGGCACGGTCAAAGGGCATTGCCCGAAATGCGGCCCCGATCGAAACGCGGAGGTGAAGGGCGAGTACGTTTCAGGTTTTGAAGATGATGGTTTTTGGGCAACTCATAAACGTCGAATTCTGGTTTGTCTTGGATGCGAGGCTGCATACTTTCAGATTGAAACGACCACTTCAGAAGATGTCGAATGGCAGGTGGACGATAGCGGGATTTCGGTGCCCAGCTTCAAACCTCATTTTCGACATTTTCCTTCTCCCATAAAGCGAGAGCAGCCCCAATGGGCCCAAAACTTCGAAGCTGAGAAACTTCTCGCAGAGCTTGGGGTTTCTCAAACCGGTGACCTCTGGCGCTTGTTTGACGACGTATACGACTGCCTGAACGCTGATCTTCGAATTCCAGCAGCCATTGCCATTCGTACCACGTTTGACAAAGCAACAGAGTTTGTTGGGATTGATCCATCTCTCTCATTTGCGAAGAAACTAGATGCGCTTCTTGATCGGGGCCGCATTAGTGAAGACGAACGGGAGATTCTTGAGATTTTGGTCGATGCTGGAAGCGCTGCAGCTCATCGTGGCTGGCGACCAACGGCAGATGAACTTGAGACCTTAACAACACTCATTGAAAGCTTTCTCCATCGCACCTTTGTGATTTTGGAAGCGGCGAGAAAGCTTAAAGATGGCATTCCTCAACGCCCAAAGCGTCCGCCAAAGCCAGAAAAGCAAGTCGAATAGCAATCACGCCCTCGCCCGCGACACCGCCAAAGCCGCTCCGACCAGCACCATGCCGACAATATCCAGCGGCGAGAGCACCTCGCCGAACGCCAGCCAGCCGTAGATTGAGGCGACCACGGGCTGGGTCAGCAGCGCCAATCCTACCACCAGCGGCGGGAAATACTTGAGCGAAAACACCATCAGCCCCTGCCCGACCAGCTGGCTCAGCACGAACAGACCCACAATCGGCCCCCATGCCTGCGGCCACACCGGCTCGCCCAGCAGCAGCGCGATCACCAGCAGCACCGGGCAGCCGAACAGGCTTACCCACACCAGCAGGCTCCACGATCCAAACTGCCCGCGTGCGCCTTGCAATGTCAGCAGATAGACCGCGTAGAGCAGCCCCGCCGCCACGCTGAACAGGTCGCCGATCAGCGTTTCGTCCGAAATCTCCAAGCTGCGCCCCATCAGGATCGCCGCGCCCGCCAGCGCAAAGACAATCGCTAGCCACTCGAGCCGCCCCGGCAGCGTGCGCGCGACGAGGAAGCCCCAGAACAGCAGCACGATCGACCCGGCATTGCCGAACAGCGTCGCATTGCCCAAGCGCGTCATGCCGATGCCGATGTGCCAGCTCGCCAGATCAAGCGCGAAGGTGACAGCGCCCAGCGCCACCAGAGCCAGCGTCTTGGCACCCATCCCGGTGAGCCGCTGGCCGTTCATTCGCGCCAGCAGCACCAGAAACGGCAGCGCCAGGAACAGCCGCCAGAACCCGGCGGCGACCGGGCCTGTATCCGCCACCCGCACGAACCACGGCCCGATGGCCAGCGCCACGTTCCCGCCGATCAGCGCGAACAGCAGCAGCCACGCCGCCGGGCGCGTGCCATCGCGAACAACTTCTTCTTGGGCCGCACCCTCATTTTCCATGCTTGCGCCCTAGCGTCCTCGCCCCCAAGTGGATAGCCAATCGAAACTGACCAACGAGGATTACCCACACATGCACGACGTCCTGTTCCAGCCGCTCCAGATGGGCGCGCTCCATGCCAAGAACCGCATTCACATGGCCCCGCTCACCCGCGGGCGCGCGGCCGAGCCGATGTTCGTGCCCAACGAATTGATGGCGCTCTATTATCGCCAGCGTGCGGGCGCGGGCATGATCCTGACCGAAGCGACCGGCATCAGCCGCGAAGGCCTCGGCTGGCCGAGCGCGCCGGGCATCTGGAGCGACGAGCAGACCGAAGCGTGGAAGGCCACCACCAAGGCCGTGCACGAGGAAGGCGGCCTGATCGTCATGCAGCTGTGGCACATGGGCCGGATCGTCCATCCGGTGTTCCTCGATGGCCAGCCGCCGTTCTCGGCCAGCGCCACCACTGCGCCCGGCGAGGCCCACACGCCCACCGGCAAGCAGCCCTATGCGCAGGCGCGGGCGATGACCGATGAGGACATCAAGCGCACGATTGGCGACTACCGCCGCGCCGCCGAAAACGCCAAGAAGGCGGGCTTTGACGGCGTGCAGCTGCACAGCGCCAATGGCTATCTGGTCGACCAGTTCCTGCGCGACGGCACCAACCTGCGCACCGACGAATATGGCGGCACCCCCGAAAACCGCACCCGTTTCATGCGCGAAGTCTTGGAAGCCCTGATCGACGTCTGGGGCGCGGACCGTGTCGGCATCCGCCTCTCGCCCAATGGCGATTCGCAAGGCACCGATGACAGCAACCCGGCGGCGACCTTCGGCGCGGCGGCCAAGGTGTGCGAAGAGCTCGGCCTCGCCTTCGTCGAACTGCGCGAGCCCGGCCCGGACGGCACCTTCGGCCAGACCGATGTGCCCAAGCAAAGCCCATTGATCCGTCAGATCTACACTGGCACGCTGATCCTCAACAGCGACTACACTGCCGAGGAAGCCGTCGCCGATGTCACCAGCGGCAAGTGCGATGCGGTGAGCTTTGGCCGGCCGTACATCTCCAACCCTGATCTGGAAAAGCGGATCGCGGCTGGCGCGCACTGGAACCCGAACAAGGACGTGCCCAAGAGCTGGTACTTCCCGATTCCCGACGGCTATGTCGACTATCCGACGCTGGCCGAGGAACAGGCCGAAGCAGCCGAGTAAGCCGCGCCTTTATTCGGACGGTTCGGGGGCCGGGGCAGCAGGCGCTGCTTCGGCCCCTTCGCTTGGGCCTGCGCCCTCGACCCCTTCGACCGGGGTGACCAAGGGCTGCTCGGCATCCAGATCGCTCGGCACGGTGCCAAGACGCGGGGCGAGCGGCGCCTGCGATTCGAGCTGTTCGAGCGGGATCATCGCATCGCTGATCGTGCCGCCCAGCACCTCGCCCGCCGCCTCGCCGCCGCGTTCGGCAGGGCCTGAGGCTTGGTCGGTGCAGCCAGCCGCCAACAGCGTGAGGACAAGAAGGAAAGCGGCGCGGTTCATCGGCACGCTCTTTTCGCGGCGGCGTCCAGCGCGTCAAGAAAATCATCGCTGGTCGTCATCAGCGCGGCATCCCATTCCTCCGCCGAAACCTTGAGGCCCAGCCGCGCCAGACTGGTGACGCCATATTCAGCGATCCCGCAAGGCACGATCCCGCCGAAATGCGACAGGTCCGGATCAAGGTTCACCGAAAAGCCGTGCATTGTCACCCAGCGCCGCACGCGCACGCCGATCGCGCCGATCTTGGCCTCGGAGCCATCGATGTCGCGGGTCCAGATGCCAACCCGGCCTTCAGCGCGCCAGCTTTCCACCCCGAAGCTCGCCAGCGTGGCGATCACCCAGCCTTCGATCACATGGACGAAGCAGCGCACGTCCTTGCCGCGCCGGTTCAGATCGAGCACCAGATAGCCGATCCGCTGGCCCGGCCCGTGATAGGTATAGCGCCCGCCGCGCCCGGCCTCGACCACCTCGAAACGCGGGTCGACCAGTTCGGCAGGATCTGCGCTGGTGCCTGCGGTATAGACCGGCGGGTGTTCGAGCAGCCAGATCAGCTCCGCCGCCTCGCCTGCGCCAACCGCATTGTTGCGCGCCTCCATCGCTGCCAGCGCCTGCGCATAGGGCACCGGCGCGGTTTCGCGCTGCCATGCGATCGGCGCAGGCGAAAGAGCTTGGGGAGCAGTGCTTGCCATGATGCTTCGGTGGGGGCATTGAGCGCGCTTATCAAGAGGCGATTGCAGGCATCGCCTCGCTGCCTACGGATCGGACGCAAAGCACATGGCAAACACCAAGCTCGACATGGGGGTGGCCTGGACCACGGCGACCGGGCTGATCGGAGCCAACAAGGACACCATCAGCGCGATTGCGGGGCTGTTCCTGTTCCTGCCCTCGCTCGCCGCGGCGCTGTTCATACCCGAGGCGACCACCACCATTCCCGTCAGCGGCCAACGCCAAGGCGGAGATCCGCAAGTGGCGATGCAGGCGGCGCTGGATCAGATCACCGCGCTCTATGCCGATAACTGGGCGGTGCTGCTGGCGGTGAGCATTGCCGGCTTCATCGGCTCGCTGAGCCTGCTCGCGCTGCTTTCCGATCGCGGCAACCCCACCGTGGGCGAAGCGCTGCGCACGGGGATCACAAGCCTGCTGTCCTACATCGCCGCGCAGCTTTTGAGCGCACTGGCGGCGGGCATGGCGATCGGCTTGCCGCTCGGGCTGCTGGCAGCCGCCGCGCCGCCGCCGGTAGTGGCCTTCGCGGTGGTCGCGCTGATGATTGTCGCGATTTACCTGTTTGTGAAGTTTTCGCTGATTTCCCCGGTGATCGCTATTGAGGACGTCCGCAATCCGCTGACAGCCATCGCGCGTTCTTGGCGGCTGACCAAGGGCAATTCCTTGCGCATCTTCGCCTTCTTCGTGCTGCTGTTTATCACCGTGGTGATCATCGGCGCGCTGGTGCAGGGCATCCTGACGCTCATCCTTTCGGCGATCGGCGGCGCTGTGGCCACGATCGGCACCGGGGTGGTGAGCGCGCTGGTCAACACCGTGATGAGCGTGATCTTCCTGGTGGTGCTCGCCGCAATCCATCGCCAGCTCGCCGACGGGATGCCCGAGCGGCTGGCCGAGACCTTCGAATAGCCGCGCGCGCGCTTCTGGCATGGCCGAGACCGATCCTGCCCTGACGCCTGCCGCCCGCTCTGCGCCCACTGGCGCAATCCCGCCGTCGCGCATGGCGTTGCTGTTTACAGTGATGCTGGTGACCGCGGCGGGCAACACCGCGATGCAATCGGTGATGCCTTCGATCGGCACGGCGCTGGCGGTCGACGATGTGTGGATCAGCTTGGCCTATAGCTGGTCGGCGCTGCTGTGGGTGGTGTGCGCGCCGTTCTGGGCGCGGCGTTCGGACAAGCGCGGGCGCAAGGCGATGATGGCGCTGGGGCTTGCCGGCTTCATCGTCTCGATGCTGCTGTGCGGGCTGGCGCTTTACACGGGTCTTTCGGGCTGGCTTTCGGCGGTGTGGGCGCTGATCGCCTTTGCCGCCGCGCGCAGCCTGTATGGCGGGTTCGGCAGCGCCGCGCCCCCGGCAGTGCAAGCCTATGTCGCCTCGCGCACACCGCGGTCGGAGCGGACGCAGGCGCTCTCCCTGATCGCATCGAGCTTCGGGCTGGGCACCGTTATCGGCCCTGCGCTGGCACCGTTGATGGTGTGGCCGGCGCTGGGCTTCGGCCTCACTGGCCCGTTCATCTGCTTTGCCGCGATCGGCATGGCCGCACTGGTGCTGCTGCGCTGGCGGCTGCCGGATGACGAGCCGCAATATGCCGCGCGCGGACAAGCGGTCGCCTATTCGAGCGGATCGGGCGCGCCCGTTGATCCTTCTCGCACTGACGAGCCCGAGGAAAACGGCGAGCCACCTCGCCTCAGCTGGCTTGATCCGCGGCTGCGCCCTTGGGTGTTTGCCGGCTTCTTCGGCGGCCATGCGCAGGCGATGGTGCTGGGGATTTCGGGCTTTCTGGTGCTCGACCGGATGGGCCTGCGCGAAACGCCTGCCGAAGGCGCAGGGCCGGTGGGACTGGTGCTGATGAGTGGGGCAATAGCCACGCTGCTCGCGCAATGGGGGCTGATCCCGCGCTTCGATCTCGGCCCGCGCGCAGCGACCTTGTGGGGCATTGCCACAGCGGCGCTCGGCACCGCAGTGCTGGCGGTGGCGGGCGATCTGCACCTGATTGCGCTGGGTTATGCCATCGCCTCGCTGGGATTCGGCCTGTTCCGCCCCGGCACCACGGCAGGCACATCGCTGGCGGTTACCCGCGCCGAGCAGGGGCAGGCCAGCGGCATCGTCGCGTCACTGGCGGGCGCAAGCTACATCTATGCGCCAGCACTCGGCGTGTTGCTTTACGGCTATTCCGACTGGCTCGGTTTCGGGCTGATCATCGCCCTGTGCGGCATTGTCTTGCTGCACGGCTGGAAGGGGCTTCAGGACGACCGAGAGTTAACGAAGGAACGCGAGACCAGCGACTAGACGCCGGTCGCCGCGCCTACAAAATCTCCAGCACCACATCCTGCGGCCGGCACAGCCGCACGCCCTTCTCAGTCTCCACGAGCGGGCGTTCGATCAGGATCGGATCGGCCGCCATCGCGGCGAGCACCGCAGCATCATTCGCATCTGGTAAGCCGCGTTCGGCGGCATCGGTGCCGCGCAGGCGCAGGCCCGCTTGCGGGGCGATCCCGGCGTCGCGGTAAAGCTGAGCGAGCTTTTCAGCGGTGGGCGGCGTCTTGAGATACTCCACCACCGTCACCTCAACGCGGCTGAGGTTTTCAAGGATCGCCAGTGTCTTGCGCGAGGTTCCGCAAGCCGGGTTGTGCCAGATCGTCGCCTTCATTGCGGTGCTCCTGATACGTCCAGATCGCAGCGCCCATATTCCACGCGGGGCCTCAATGCCACAGCTTGATGATTATCATTTTCATCATCAAAACCCCTTGCAGTTGCGAATAAGTTGCAATAGCTGGTTCGCAACACAGAAAGGCATCCGATGATTCACTCCGCATTGCGCACCGCCCTGTTGCTGGGCTGCGCGAACTTTACATTCCCCGCCCTTGCCGAAACGACCCCCGCTGCAACCGCCGATTCTGCCATTGAGGCCGCAGCCGATGACGGCGGCGCACACGGGCCAAACATCGTCGTCACCGGCGACGTGCTCTACTCCAACCGGATCAACGCGCTCAAAACGCCCACGCCGATCATCGACGTCCCGCAATCGCTCAGCATCACTACGGCTGACCAGATCGTGCAGCAGGGCTTCGACAGCATCGGCGATATCGTCAACTACACTCCCGGCGTCAGCAATTCGCAAGGCGAAGGCCACCGCGATTCGGTGGTGTTTCGCGGGGTGCGCTCGACCGCAGACTTCTTCGTCGACGGGGTGCGCGACGATGTCGAATATTATCGCGGGCTCTATAATCTCGAACAGGTCGAGATCCTGCGCGGCCCCAACGCCCTGCTGTTCGGGCGCGGCGGCACCGGCGGTATTCTCAACCGCGTGACCAAGAAGGGCGTGGTGGGCGAGACCTTCACCGGCTACCGCGCTTCGGTCGATACCTTCGGCGCATTCGACATCTGGGCCGATCTCAACCTCGCTACCAGCGCCAACTCCGCGCTGCGGATCAACGCCGCCTATGAAAATCTGAACAACCACCGCGATCTGTTCGACGGCGAGCAGATCAGCATCAACCCGACCTTCCGCGCCGAGCTGGGCAGCCGCACGATTATCGATCTGTCCTACGAATATCTCGATCACGAGCGCTTCATCGATCGCGGTATCCCGACAGACAATAACGGCGAACCGGTGCGCAGCCTGCAGAACATCACATTCGGCGATCGCGACAACAATTTCGCGACCTTCGAGGCCCATGTACTGCGCGGAACGCTGCAACACAGCTTCTCCGACAGCTTCAAGGCCAATATCACCGCGTCCTATGGGGATTACGAGAAGACCTACGCCAACGTCTTCCCGGTCGGCTACGATCCCGACACGAATATCGTCGCGATCGACGGCTATCTCGACAACAACCAGCGCCAGAACCTCGTGCTGTCGGGCAATCTCGTCGGCGAGTTTGCCACCGGTGGGATCGGCCACACACTGATCGTCGGCGGCGAATTCATTGACACAACCAATAACAACGACCGATTCAACACGCTGTTCGACACCTCCAACGATGATATCGAATTTTTCGAGGCGGTGCGGCCCTTTCCGCTCCGCGGCGGCGTGGGCACGCTACCCGATGGCACCACCACCAATTTTGCCTTTTCCGCGATCAATGACGATACCGAAGCCGACCTGACCGTATTCTCGGCCTATATCCAGGACGAGGTGAAGGTTGCTGACTGGCTGAGGCTGGTGCTCGGCGCGCGGTTTGATAGTTTCGAGATCACCGTGCTCGACAATCGCAATAGCACCGTGCGCACCCGCAAGGATGACAAGATTTCCCCGCGTCTGGGCGTAATACTCAAGCCGCGCGAGAACGTGTCGATCTACGGCAGCTATTCGGAAAGCTTCCTGCCGCGTTCGGGTGATCAGTTTGCAACAATCAATCCGCCCAATGATGCGCTTGATCCCAATACTTTTTCCAATCTCGAAGCCGGTGTGAAATGGGATATCAAGCCGGGCGTCGCGCTGACCGGGGCGGTATTCCGGATCGAACAAAGCACGCCGCAAGTGTCGGACGCCGATCCGGGCACCCTCGATGTGATCGATTCGCGGATCGAAGGGTTCGAGGCACAGTTGCAAGGGCAGGTCACCGATTGGTGGTCCCTGTCGGCCGGCTATTCCTATCTCGATGGCGAACAGGCCGGGCGCACCGGCCCGACCGGATTGCGAGTGCGCGAACTGCCCGAAAACCGCTTTTCGATCTGGAACAATTTTCAGGCAACCGACCGGCTCGGTCTGGGCCTCGGCCTGACCGCGCAGGACGACAGTTTTGCCGATAACGGCAACACCGTCACCTTGCCCGCCTATGCGCGCGTTGATGCGGCTGCCTATTACGACCTGTCCGAAAATCTGCGGATCCAGGTCAATATCGAAAACCTGTTCGATGAAGCCTATTACCCAACCGCGCACTCGCCCGATAACATCACTGTGGGCGCGCCGCTCAACGCACGGTTCACCGTTAGCGGGCGGTTCTGAGGACTATTCCGGCTCTGCCACGCGCAGGGCCGGAACAGCCTTGGCGGCATCCTCGGGGCTGATGCCCGGAGCAGGGGCGGCGCTGATGCTTTCGCGGCGCTGCGCCACGCGGCCCGCCTGCTCGACTGCGCGCACCAGCCGGGGATAGATCCCGCAGCGGCAGATATTGGGGATCGCGGCTTCGATATCCTCGCGCGTCGGCGCAGGGTTGCGCTGGATCAGCGCGGCCGCTGCAATCACGATACCCGGCGTGCAGAAGCCGCACTGGATGGCCTGCTGCGCCACCATCGCCTGCTGCACCGGATGCGCGCGATCACGGCTGAGGCCTTCGATCGTGGTGATGATCCGCCCTTCGGCCTCGGCCAGCGTAATTGCGCAAGAGCGGAGCGCCACGCCGTCAACCAGCACCATGCACGCGCCCCCGCACTCGCCCCCGCCGCAGGCTTTTGTGCCCGTGAGGTTCATCGCCTCACGCAGCGCGTAGAGCAGCGGCATACGGGGATCGAGATCGAACTCGACCGGCCGCTCGTTGACGGTCATGCGGGACATGGGTGCGCCTTAGATGCTTAGCTGCGCCAGCTGTCGTCGATCTTGTCGACCCGGCGCTTCCACGCCTCGAAATCGAACATCCCGGCGCCGCCCTGACCCTGCATCACCGAAAGGTCGCGCTGGTGCACGTCGACCACCGCCTGCGGGACAAGCACGGGATCGCCCATGCTCAGCGTCGCGACCTGGATCTCGCAGGCGCGCTGCAGGGCCCACATCTTGACGAACATGCCTTGAATGGTGCGGTCCATCACGACAGGGCCGTGGTTCCGCAGCATCAGGATGGTGTGGTTGCCGAGGTTCTGCACCAGCCGCTCGCCTTCCTCGGCGCGCACGGTGACGCCTTCGAAGTCGTGATAGCCGATCTGGTTCTGGAAATTGCAGGCGTAGAAATTGGTTGGCAGCAGGCCATCCTTGTGGCTCGCCACGGCCATCGTCGCGGTGGTGTGGACGTGGCAGATCGCGTCGGCGCGGCTGCCCAGATGCTTGTGGAAATAGGCGTGCTGGGTGAAGCCCGCCTTGTTCACCATATAGGGCGATCCGCCGACATTATTGCCCTCGACATCGATCTTGACGAGGTTGCTGGCGGTGACTTCCGAATAGAGCAGGCCGAAGGGGTTGATGAGGAAGGTATCCTCTTCGCCCGGCACCTTCAGCGAGATGTGGTTGTAGATCGATTCCGACCAACCGAGGTGATCGAAGATGCGGTAACACGCTGCCAGATCGAGCCGCGCCTGCCACTCTTCCTTGCTGCATTCGATACCGGGTTTGAGCTGGGTCGCCATGGGGCCGTTCCTCTCCGTCTGTCCTTGCCTCGCGCTATCGCACGCACAGGGAATGCTTTGCAAGCCGCGCGCGGCATAGCTAGGCCTGTGAGGAATGAACGCCTCCGCCCCCACCGCTGCGAAACTGGTCAGCGGCTCCATTCCCCGGCACCTCGTCCAGCAGACGCTTCCCGCGGTGATCGGGGTGGCGGCGATCATGTCGATCGGGATCGTCGATGCCTATTTCATCGGCCAGCTGGGCAGCGATGCGCTGGCGGCGATCAGCTTCATCTTCCCGGTCGCCGTGGCGAGCACATCGCTGGGCGTGGGCGTGATGGTGGGGATCAATTCGGTGGTCGCCCGCGCACTCGGCGAAGGGGATGATGCAAAGGCGGCAAGGCGCGCCAATTTCGGGATCGTGTTCGCCGCGCTGTGCGGCGTGGTGATGGGCCTCAGCTTGTGGCTGGCGATCGATGTGATCTTCACCGCAATGAACGCGCCCGCCCGCCTGATGCCGCTGATCCGCGCTTACATGACCCCCTACGCGACCGGCTTTCCGCTCAGCCTGATGATCATGGGCTTCAACGGCGTGTTGCGCGGACAGGGCGAAGCGCGGCGCACCAGCACTGTGAGCATCATCTATGCTGGGGCCAACATGGTGCTCAATCCGCTGCTGATTGGCGGCGGCCTCGGGTTTGCCGGGTTCGGCATCGCAGGCTCGGCCTATGCGACAACGATCGGCTGGGGCATCGGGGTGCTGGCCGCGATGGTGCTGCTGCGCGGCACAAGCCTGCCCTTGAACCTGGCCCTGCTGCGGGATTGCAACCTCGTCGAACAGACCCGCGCAATCATCCGCGTCGGCCTGCCCGCGGCTTTCTCCAACGCGATCAACCCGCTCGGCCTTGCGGTGCTGACCGCACTGGTCGCGCTCGAGGGCGAGGCGGCGGTGGCGGGCTTCGGCGCGGCGGGACGCTTGCAGAGTTTTGTGATTGTCCCCCTGCTCGGCCTGTCAGGCGCGATTGGCGGGATCGTCGGCCAGAACTGGGGCGCGGGCCGGTTTGACCGGGCGCGCGAGGCGGCATTGTGGGCGGCAGGCTTCTGCGTGGTCTGGGGCCTCACCGTGGCGCTCGCGATGATCGCGGCGGGCGAGCACTTCGCGCAGGTTTTCACCGATGATCCGGCGGTGATCGCCGAATTCGCGCGCTATCTCGAAATCGCTGCCTGGGGCTATGCGGGCTTTGGCCTGCTGATCGTCGGCAACGGGGTGATGAACGCGGTCGACAAGGCGTGGTATGCCCTGCTGCAATCGCTCGCGCGGGTGTTCCTGGTGATGCTGCCGGTCGCGCTGATGCTGCAACCGGGCATGGGTTCGGAGGCGATCTACACCGCCGAACTGGCCGCCAACCTGTTCGGCGCGGCTTCGGCAGTGCTGCTGGTGCGGCATATCCTTGCGGCAAAAGCCCCGGCTTGGGCGGCGCGCTAGGCCTTCATTAACCAACATACCGCATAGAGTGCCCCGAATGCACAAGGGGCGCACACCGCATGGATGATCTGCTGGCGGATTTCATCGCCGAGACCCGCGAAATGCTGGAAGCTTCCGGCGGCGAGATCGTCGCCTGGGAGGCCGATCCGGCTGACCGTGCGCGCATCGATACGATCTTCCGCTTCGTCCACACCGTGAAGGGCAATTGCGGCTTCTTCGACTTCCCGCGCCTTGCCAGCCTGAGCCATGCTGCCGAGGATGCACTGGCCGATTGCCGCGCCGGCCGCCGCGATCCTGACCATGTGTTGGTTTCGGCGGTGCTCGCCATCATTGATAGGATCGCCGCGATGGTTGACGCCATCGAAGCGGGCGAGGAATTTCCCGACGGCGGCGATGATTTGCTGATCGCGGCGGTCAATGCCAGCGGTGAAATGTCTGAAACTGACGGTTCGGAAGGCGCGGATGATGCGGCCAGCCCCCCGCTCCACGCTCCGGCCAGCGCTCTGATTGATCGCGGCGACGACACCGCTGGCCCGGCAGCACGCCGCGCCGATACGGCCCAACGCACCATCCGCCTGCCGGTCGAGCTGCTCGACCGGGTGATGAGCGGCGTTTCGGACATGGTGCTGGCGCGCAATGATCTGGCCCACCGGCTGCGGCAAGCAGGCAACCAGCCCACCATCGACGGCCCGTTTGAACGCCTCACTTCGATCCTTTCTGATGTGCGCGATGCGATCACCCGGATGCGGATGCAGCGGATCGAGACGCTGTTCGGCGCCCTGCCCCGGCTGGTGCGCGATCTGTCCGCCGAACTCGGCAAGCAGGTGATGGTCGATATCGACGGCGGCGATGTGGAACTCGATCGCGAGATGATCGAGACGATCCGCGATCCGCTCACCCACATCATCCGCAACGCGATCGATCACGGGATCGAGGCGCCCTCGAAGCGGCTGGCAGGCGGCAAGCGCGAAATCGGCCTGCTCGCCATCGCCGCGCGGCAGGCGGGCAACACCATAGCCATCGTCATCAGCGATGACGGGCGCGGGCTCGACGAGGAGCGGATCGCGGCCAAGGCGCTCGCCACCGGCCTCGTCACCCACGCCGAACGCAGCGCGATGAGCCGCGACAAGCTTTTGAACCTGATCTTCGAACCCGGTTTCTCGACCGCCGAGACTGTCAGCAATGTCTCGGGCCGCGGGGTCGGTCTGGATGTGGTGCGCCAGAACCTCGAAAAGGTTGGCGGCAGCATCAAGGTCGCCAGCGTGCCGGGGGCCGGCACCCAATTCACGCTGCAGATCCCGCTCACGCTCAGCATCATTGCTGGGCTCACCGTCGAAGTCGGCCCGCAGCGCTTCGCGATCCCGCAAAGTTATGTCGAGGAAATCGTCCAGGCCAGCGCCGAGGCGCTCGATTTCACGCGCATGGGCGAGGCCGCACTGGTCACCTTCCGCGGCAACCGCATTCCCTGCCTGCTGCTCGCCGATGTGCTCGGGCTGGAAGCGGCTGATGGCCGGCGCGAGCTGACGCTGGTGCTGTTGCGGCTCGCCAGCGGCGATCTGTTCGCACTGGTGGTCGACCGCATCCACAGCCACGGCGATCTGGTGGTCAAGCCGCTGGCCCCTGCGGTGATGAAATCCGGGCTCTATGCCGGATCGACCCTGCTCGATGATGGCCAGCCGGTGCTGCTGCTCGATGTCACCAACATCGCGGCGCGCCACGATCTGGTGTCCGATGGCCGCGCGCGGGTGCTCCAGCCGATCGAGGACGAGGCCGCCGCGGTGCAGAATGCTGAGCGCGCGATGCTGTTCACCGATTTTGCCGGACGCCGCTCGGCCGTGCGGCTCGAACTGGTGCAACGCATTGAAACCGCGCCAATGGCCGCGATCGACCGTTCAGCCGCGCGCCCGCGGGTGGTGATCGACGGGATGATCCTGCCGCTGGTCGGCCTGCCCGATACGCCGCTGAAGGGCGACAAGCTGCGGCTGCTGCGCCTTAGCGACGGGGCCTGCGAACTGCTCCATGCGGTGCGCGAAGTCGAGGACGCGATCGAACTGACAAATGCGCTGGTGCCTGTGCCTGAAGACCCGCTGGTCGAAGCCATGACGCTGGTGGATGGCAAGCCGGTCGCGCTGCTCGATGCGCACGAACTCTTCGCCCGCTTTGGCGAACCGCCGCTGGCGGCCCCCGGCGCCCGCCCGCGCTGCACCTTGCCCGATAGCGATTGGGCGCGCACCATTCTCGCCCCACTGGTGACGGCCGCAGGCTATGACATTGTCGCCGATGACGCGGGTGATACCGGGGTTGTCGCCATCTTGTTCGAGGATGTTTTCGAAGCTGCCGAGGCGCTCGGCCGTGTCCCGCAAGGGCCGGTGATCCGCCTGCGCGATCATCCCGAGGAGCCGCAGGCGCGCGGCACGATCTACCGTTATGACCGCGATGGCCTGCTGGCAGCGCTCGCCGCGGCCCGCCACGCGCGGATGACCGGAGGGCGCAAGGCATGAGCGAATTGCTTGTCATCGTTCAGATTGCCGGGCGGCGCTGCGCACTCTCCGCCAATGATGTCAAATCGGTGATCGAGATCGGGGCCATCACCCCGGTGCCGCGCACGCCCGAATTCATCGCCGGGATCACCGCGCTGCGCAGCCAGTCGCTGACTGTGATCGATTGCCGCCGGGCGCTCGGCTTCGAGGCCAGCGCCAGCCAGACCGATCACCGCGCCGCTGTGGTCGCCAGCGGCGGCCATGCCTATGCGCTGATGGTCGATACAATCGAGGATATCACCACCGCCACCGCCGCGCCGGGACAGGTGCCGGGCGGGTTCGGCGCCGAATGGTCGCGAGTGGCAACGGGCATGATCGAAACCATGACCGGCCCTGCGCTGCTGATCGATCTGGCCGCGCTGATCGCCGGTCCCGAACACGCCCGCGGCGAAATCGAAGCAGCGGTTTAATCCTATGCTTACCACATGGTTCTAGTTTGAAGCCGGGTCCAACGCAGGAAATGCCATGAAAACGTGCCTCATCGTCGATGATTCCCGGGTGATCCGGAAGGTTTCACGGCATATCCTCGAAACTCTCGGTTTTGTCGTGGACGAGGCCGAGCATGGCCGCGCCGCGCTTGATATGTGCCAGACAGAGATGCCCGATGTGGTGCTGCTCGACTGGAATATGCCCGTGATGACGGGGATCGAATTCCTCGCCCACCTGCGCAAATGCCCGGGCGGCGAGAAGCCCAAGGTGGTGTTCTGCACCACCGAGAACGACGTCGCCCATATCCGCGAAGCGATCGAAGCCGGCGCGGACGAATATGTGATGAAACCATTCGATCACGAAACCCTCCAGATCAAGCTGCAGCTCGTCGGCTTCGCGTGAACCTGCCGGCCCGCCCTTCCGTGATCGCCGGCCGCACAGGCGCGGCGGGAGAGCTCACGCCTGCGCGCCGCGCGGGCGCGATCCGGGTGATGATCGTCGATGATTCGCTCACCGTGCGCACGATCTTCAAGCGCATGGTCGAAAGCGATCCGGCGCTGGCGCTCGCCGGCACCGCCAGCAGCGCCGAACGCGCCATCGCGCAGCTCGCTGCCGAGCCGGCGGATGTGGTGCTGCTCGATCTCGAAATGCCCGGCATGGGCGGGCTGGGCGCGCTGCCTGCGATCCTTGCCACGCCGGCCAGCCCGCAGGTGCTGGTGGTCTCCTCGCTGACGGTGGACGGGGCCGAACACACACTCTCGGCCCTGTCGATGGGAGCGGCCGACACCCTGCTGAAGCCCCGGCCCGGCGGGTTCAACGAGGAGTACCGGGCCCAGCTGCTCGGCAAGATCCGTGCGCTTGGCGCCCGCAATGCCGGAGCCGAGTCGGATCCGGACACGCCAGACAACGCCGCGCCTCCTGCCCAGCCCGAACGTTCGTTCGCGCGCCCCGGCGCCATTTTGCGCAGCCGCCAGGTCGAAGTGATTGCGATCGGCGCATCGACCGGTGGGATCCACGCGCTCGGGCTGATGCTCGGCACGCTGGGCCCGGCCTGCGATCTGCCGATCCTGATCACACAGCATCTGCCCGCTTCATTCATCCCGGTTTTTGCCCGCCAGGTCGAGACGGCTTGCGGCCGCCCGGCTGATATCGCCGCCGATGGCATGGCGATCCGCCCCGGCCGGGTGATGATCGCGCCCGGCAATGGCCATATGCTGGTGCGCCGCAGCGGCGATCGGCTGGTGACCCGCATCTGCGCCGAACCCGCGCCGAGCGGCTGCCTGCCCTCAGTCGATCCTATGCTCGCCAGCCTTGCCGAAGCCTGCGAGGGCCGCGTGCTCGGCGTGATCCTGTCGGGCATGGGCCGCGACGGGGTGATCGGCGCACAGCAACTGGTCGCCGCGGGCGGAACGATTTTCGCACAGGACGCTGAAAGCAGCGCTGTGTGGGGGATGCCCGGTGCTGTCGCCAAGGCGGGGCTCGCCAGCTTGATCGCCACGCCTGCCCGCATCGGCGAGGCGATCATGGCCCATGCCACCGCCCAGCCCTTGCTGCGGCAGGGCGGAGGCGGCAGCTGATGGAAACGAGCGAAGCCTCGCACCAGATCATTGCCGACCTGCTCGCTGCGCGCACCGGCCAGCACCTCACCGAAAGCCGCCGCTGGCGGGTCAATTCCGCGCTGGCGGGCATTTTCCGCGAACATGGCATCAGCAATGTCGATCAGCTGGTGTGCCTGCTGGCATCGCCACGCACTGGTCCCGAAAGCCCCGACCTGTCGCAGGAGGTGGTCGAGGCGCTGCTCAACAACGAGACCTATTTCTTCCGCGACAAGCCGACCTTCGATCAGCTGCCGCAGGAAATCATCCCCGAACTCGCCGACCGCCGCAAGGACACCAAGCGACTGTCGATCTGGTCGGCGGGGTGCTCAACCGGCCAGGAGGTCTACTCGCTGGCGATGCTGTTCGCCGAGCAGAAAGAGCGCTGGCACGGCTGGACCATCGAACTGCTCGGCACCGATGTCTCGCACCGCGCGATCAATGCGGCGCGCAGCGGGGTCTACAGCCAGTTCGAGGTCCAGCGCGGGCTGGGCGTCGCCCAGATGCTGCGCCATTTCGACGAGGCGGCAAACGGTTGGCAGATCCGCGAGGATCCGCGCCGGATGGTCAATTTCCGCCAGCACAATGTGCTCGGCCCGCACCCGGGCCGCCAGCCGTTCGATCTGGTACTGTGCCGCAATGTGCTGCTCTATTTCGATCGCGCCACCCGCGGCGCGGCGTTCGACCGGCTGGCCAATGCGGTCGCGCCCGACGGTTTCCTGATGCTGGGTGCCGGCGAGACCGTCATCGGCCAGACCGACCGCTTCAGCCCCGCCCCGCAGCGCGCCAGCTTTTTCGAGCCTTTGACGCAGCTTAACGAGGCTCGCCAGCGGCGCGCCGGCTGAGGATTTTTGCGGCACCTTTCGGGCTCGGGCTTTACGCTTAATTAGCCGCTGCCCTTTACTACGTTCCCTGAAGCCGGCGCGATGCGACGCCGATCGGGGAAGCGATCTTGTCAGTATCTGGAAAACCGCTGCGCCTGACACCTCTCGGGCTTGTGCTGATGCCGCTGGCTCTGGCCTGCGTGATCACAGGCGTGGCCGTGCTGGCAATCAGCCTTAACGACCGCCTGACAATCGCCGCGCCCGGGCCGCTGCTGGCCGCCACCTTGCTGGTCTATTCCGCGTTCCTGATTCTGCTTGGCCGCAGCGCGATTGCCAATATCCGCGAGCTTGAAACGCTGGGCATGACCGATACGCTCACCCACCTGCCCAACCGCCGCGCGCTGCACGAGGATGTCGAGCGCCTGTCGATCGGCGGCGAGGAAGTCGCGCTGGCGCTGATCGATCTCGACAGCTTCAAGCAGGTCAACGACCATTATGGCCATGCGGTCGGCGATCAGCTGATCGAGCAATGCGCGCGGATGCTGCGCGACCTGTGTGGTGCCGAGGCCTATTGCTACCGATTGGGCGGGGATGAATTCGCTGCGGTGATGGGCGGCAAGGTGGCCGGAACGATCCTTGAAGGCATGTGCCGCACGCTGCTGGAACGCCTGGCGACCCCGGTAGGGCTGAACGGACGCCAGATCACGGTCGGCGCCAGTATCGGTCTTGCCCGCAGCACCGCCGAAAACCGCGTGCCCTCCTCCGAGCTTCTGCGCCGCAGCGATGTGGCAATGTATATGTCCAAACGCGGCGGCAAAATGCGCTGCACCTGGTTCAACGAAAGCTTTGATCGCCGCCGCGAACGCGTGCGCGAAATCGAGGACGAAATCCGCACCGGAATTGCCGCGGGCGAATTCTCGCTGGCCTATCAGCCGCTGGTCGATGCCGGGGATGGCCGGATCGTCGCGGTCGAGGCGCTGCTGCGCTGGGATCGCGGGGCCCGCAATGCGCTCGGCCCCAATGTGTTCATTCCGGTGGCGGAAGATTCCGGGCTCATCAACCCGCTCGGCCAGTGGGTGCTGCGCCAGGCGGTGTGCGATGCGCTGCGCTGGGACGACATCACGCTGTCGGTCAACATCTCGGCTGCGCAGCTGCGCAATCCCGAATTCCCGATCAAGCTGGGCGAAGTGCTGGAGGAAACCGGCTTCCCGCCCAACCGGCTCGAGCTGGAAGTCACCGAGACCTGCCTTGTGCTCGATCCGATTGTGGCGGAACGCACGCTCGATGTGATCCGCTCCTTCGGGGTGCGCATCGCGCTTGACGATTTCGGCACCGGCTATGCCTCGATCGGCTTCCTGCGGCGCTTCCGCTTCGAAAAGCTCAAGCTTGATCGCAGCCTGATCGAGATCGCTGGGGCCGACGAAGGTAGCCGCGCGATGATGCTCTCGAGCATCGCGCTCGCCCGCGCGCTGAACATGGGCGTGGCCGCCGAGGGGGTCGAGACCGAGGAGCAGGCCGAATTGGTGCGGCTCGCCGGATGCGACCAGATCCAAGGCTGGCTCTATTATCGCGCCCTGCCAGCACTCGAGATCGATCGGCTGCTCGAAGAACAACAACTCAGCGATCACGCGAACGAAGAGGCAGCATGAGCGCGCTTAAGGATATTGCCGTGGATCTCGCCGCCGAACGTGCCGTCGAGGAAGCCGCCGCGACCGTCGGCGCGATTGACCGCCTGCGCACGTGGTTCTCGGGCCTGTCGATCGGCGGCCGGATCACCTTCTTCTTCACGCTCAACCTGTGCTTCGTGCTGTTTGCAGGCCTGTTCGCGATCGGCGGATTCCTCGAACTGGGCGACCGGGCGGAGCGGATCAACGTCATCCATGACCACGCGCTCGAAGCCGAACGGCTGGTGGGCTATCTCAGCGAGGGGCAGCGCCATGCCGAGCTGATGGTCGTGCGCGGCGACACCAAGCGCGCGCGTGCCGCGCTCGAAGAACTTGCCGAAGCTGACCGGACTGTCGCCGGCCTCACCGAAATGGTGCGCGATACCAATGTCGAGGCCTATGACCGGCTGGCGCTGATCCGCGAAGGCATTGCCGATTTCCGCCGCCAGATCGCCGCCTTCGAAGCCCGCTCGGGTGATCAGGACCGGCGCGAAGCCCAGACCAGCGAAGTCGCGGCCACCGGCGGCGCGGTGCTGGAGGCGGGCCGCGAAATGGCCCAATTGCTGGGCAAGGACGCCGATGCGCGCACCGATGCGGGCGCCGATCTGATCGCCACACTGCTGTTCATTTGGGTCGGAATCGCTGCCAGTCTCACGCTGATCACCGTGGCCGCGCAGCGTTATGTCAAACACACAGTCAGCGGCTCGCTGCGATCAATGGCCGGGCAGATGACCCGCCTCGCCTCGGGCGAGAAGGACGTCGCGATCACCGGCACCGAGCGCCGCGACGAAATCGGCGACATGGCCCGCGCGCTGGAGGTGTTCCACCGCGCCGGTGTGCGGCTCGAACGGCTCAGCCGCGAACGGGCCGAACGTGCCCATGCCGAGCTTGACCAGCAGACCCGCTTGCAGGTCCAGCAGGAAGAGGCGCGGCTCGAGCGCGAATCCATGCTGCGCGATGTCGCCGACCAGTTCGAACGCACTGTGGGCGAAGTCGTCACCGGCGTGGTCGCTGCCTCGAGCCAGCTGCAGAGCACCTCGAAACTGATGGCGACCACCGCCGAGGACACCAGCCGCCGCACCGGCGAAGTCGCGGACGCAATGGAAGAAGCCAATGTCGGCGCCACTGCCGCCGCTTCGGCAAGCGACGAATTTGCCATGTCGATCGGCGAGATCAGCCGGCAGGCGGCCTCCTCGGCTGAATTGGCGCGCGAGGCGACCGTGTCGGCGCGCAATGCTGATAGCACCATCAGCGCGTTGACCGCCTCGGCGCAGCAGGTCGGCGAAGTCGTGGAACTGATCCAGACCATTGCGCGGCGCACCAACCTGCTGGCCTTGAACGCCTCGATCGAGGCGGCACGCGGGGGCGAGGCCGGCCGCGGCTTCGCGGTCGTCGCCAGCGAGGTTAAGGAACTCGCCAACCAGACCAGCCGCGCGACCGAGAAGATCGCCGAGCAGATCCGCGACATGCAGGACACCACCGGTGCCAGTGTTTCCGCCTTGCGGTCGATCGCCGGACAGATCCAGCAGCTCGAAACCACCGCTGTCTCGATCGCCACGGCGGTCGATCAGCAGTCGGTCGCCGGGCAGGATCTTGCGCGCAGCATCGATCTGGCCGCACGCGGCACCGAGCGGGTTTCGGGCCATATCGAGGAGGTGCGTCATATGGCGCTCTCGACCGGTTCGGCCGCCAGCCAGGTGCTCACCAGCGCCACCAGTCTCGAAGCCCAGGCCGCTACCTTGCGCAGTCAGGTCCAGAGCTTCCTTACCAGGGTGCGCGCGGGATAATCCGTCAATTCCCTAGGGTCACGCGCCTGAATCAAGCATTTGGAAAGGATTTTCCTTCACAATTGCTTGCACAAGAGCCCCGGGGGATTGCGGCATGAACATGATGACCCTGCAGGAGCGCCGCGAGGAACAGGCTGTTCCCGAATTCGTGCGCGACCTCAGAGACGAGTTCGATTTCGAAGATGACAGCACCGGTGCGGGCAAGGCGGGCGCGCCCGTGAAAGCCAGCGTGCTCGAACGCCTCGCATGGTTCCGCGATCTGTCGCTGGCGAACAAGATCAATACGATTTTCGGCAGCTTCTTTGCCGTCGGCGTCGTGATGTCGCTGGTGCTCGGGCTCGGGCTCAGCGAATTGTGGAGCCGCTACAACGCCACGGCCCGCGTGCAGGAAGCGCTGGTGGCCGCAGGCGAACTCCAATCCGAAGCGGGCGATCTGCGCTATCGCACCGTGCGCGCGCTTTACGACAATTCCTCGCGCCTGCGCGAAAACCAGCGCAGCAGCGAAGCCGAAGTGCTCGCCCAGATCGCGGCGATTGATGTGTTGGTGCGCGAACACGCCCCCGAACTGGAGCCGCGCGTGGCGGAACTTCAAAACGGGGTGGACGCCTTCCAGCGCGAAGCCGACCGTGCGGCTGACGCCGTGCGCGGCGGGGGCAGCGCCAATGCCGGCGCCGCTGCCGTGGCGCTTGAAGGTGATCGTCTGGTGGACGCCGCAACGCGCTTGGTCGCCGATCTCGATGCCCGCGCCGAAGCGCGGGAAGTCAGCGGTATCGGCTATTTCTTCAATATGGTGCTGATCCTCGCAGTGCTCGCAGTGATCGGGGCTGCAGTGCTGCTGCTGGGTCTTGCCTATCTCTCGCGCGATTTCGCCCGCAAGATCATCGAGATTACGAACGGCATGACCCGCCTCGCCGATGGCGACCGCGAATTCGAAATCGAAGGTCAGGAACGCAAGGACGAGATCGGCGCGATGATCCGCGCGCTCGATCTGTTCAAGCGCGCCAGCCGCAGGCTCGAAACCTGGGCGCGCGAGCGCTCGGACAAGGCCGAACAGGAATTGCTGCTCCAGCAGGAGCGCGAGCGCGAACGGCTCGAAGCCGAAGCCAAGAAGGCCGCGCTGCTCGACGAAGTGGCACGCCAGTTCGAACGCACGGTCGGCGAAGTGGTCGGCGGGGTCGCCGCGGCATCCAGCCAGCTCCACACCACCGCCACCCGCATGGCCGCCAGCGCAGAGGAAGCCAGCCGCCGCACCGGCGAAGTCGCGATCTCGATGGAAGAAGCCAATGCCGGCGCCACCGCCGCGGCGGCCGCGAGCGATGAATTCGCGCTCTCGATCAGCGAGATCAGCCGTCAGGCCGCCTCGTCGAGCGAATTGGCGCGGCTTGCCACCGAGGCCACTGGCGAGGCCGACGAGACGATTTCAGCGCTGGCTGCCTCGGCCGAGGAAGTCGGCCAGATCGTCGAACTGATCCAGACTATCGCCCAGCGCACCAACCTCTTGGCCCTGAACGCCTCGATCGAGGCCGCACGCGGCGGCGAGGCGGGACGCGGCTTCGCGGTGGTCGCCAGCGAGGTCAAGGAACTCGCGATGCAGACCAGCCGTGCGACCGAAAAGGTTGCCGACCAGATCCGCGCGATGCAGTCCACCACCGGCGCCAGCGTCAAGGCGCTGCGCTCGATCGCGGGGCAGGTGCAAGAACTCGAATCCACTGCCGTTTCGATTGCCACGGCGGTCGATCAGCAATCGGTTGCCGGCCGCGATCTGGCGCAGAGCATTGATCTGGCCGCTCGCGGGACCGAGAAGGTTTCCGGCCATATCGAGGATGTGCGCCAGCTGTCGCTTTCGACCGGCGCGGCGGCGAGCCAGGTGCTGTCCAGCGCGAATGAACTCGAAGCCCAGGCCGCCCATCTGGGCGAGCAGGTGCGCGGCTTCCTGTCGCGGGTGCGCGCAGGCTAAGCCTTGATCGCTGCCAGCGCGGACACCGGCGGCTTCATGAAGCCGAGGTCCGCGCTGGCAAACCGCCCGATATTCGGTGCGACCGAAGGCAGCTCCGAAGATGACACACCGAACCACTGCGCAAGCGTGGCCGAGAACTCGTCCACCGAGGTCGAAGGCAAAAGCCGACCTTGCCCCACCTGATCATCGCTGGTGACCGAGACCTGCGGGGCGCGCCCGTAAAAGCGCCCGCCGCGCACTCCGCCTCCAACAATGAAGTGGTGGCTGCCCCAGCCATGATCCGACCCGTCGCCATTGGACGAAAGGGTGCGTCCGAAATCGGATGCGCTGAAGGCCGTGACATTGTCCTGCACCCCCAGCTCGACGGTCGCCTTGTAGAAGGCATCCATCGCGAAATCGACCTGACCGAGCAGGCCATCATGCGAGCCGATCAGCCCGTCATGATGATCGAACCCGCCAAGCGAGACCATGAACACCTGCCGCGTGACGCCAAGCTGTGCCCGCGCCCCGATCAGTTGGGCAACGATCCGCAGTTGGTCGGCCAGGCGGTTTCCGGTCCCAAAGCTGGTGGTCAGCGTGACATTGGCGAGCGCGCTGTTGACGAAGGTGCCGTACTGGATCGAGCGGTCATTGACCCGTGCATAGTCGGCCGCGAACACATTGCCCGATCCGCTTCTGAGCAGCGTGCCAAGCGCTTGCGAAGCGGCAGTGGAGTTGAACAAGCGCCCCGTCTGCAAGGGATTATACAGCGTCGCACCGCTGGGTGACACCTGATAGGGCACAGCCGTCCGGCCGCTCAGAAACACGGCATTGCCGGTGGCATTGATCGCGGTGAACATCGAATTGGTGTTCGACGTCAGCGCCAGATCGCCCATGCGCCCGCCCCACCCGCTTGGGCTTCCTTCGGGCTGCGAGCTCTGCCAGGTCGATTGCTGATCATTATGCGAGAACAGCTTGGCCGGACGCGGCACACTGCCGCTGTCATATTGGGCACGGGTCAGCGGTGCGATCAGCGGGCCGACATTGAGCAACGGGGCCATCACGCCCTGGTCATACAGCGCCTTCAAGCGCGGCATGGTCGGCGCGATGGCATAGGTGATGTTGTCGGTCAGCGTCTGGCCGGAAGGCGGCGTCAACACGGTATTGGCGAGCGATGCGCGGGCAAGCGCGATACCGACCGCCTCTTCAGACCCAGCCTGCCCGCGGATGGCGGCATAGCGCGCGTAATTGGTCGTATCGAAGGGGATGAGCGTGTTGGCGTAATCATTCCCGCCATACAGAAACACGCAGACCAGCGCCTTGTAGCCGCCGGCATTGCTGAAAGCCGCTGCTTCGCTGATCCCCGCCAGACCCATCGCATAGGACGAGGCCGCACCCATCATCGCCAGCTGACCGGAACGTTGCAGGAAGGCCCGCCGCGCGATCTCGTTGCCCTTGCCGATAAACATGCCCGCGCTCCCTTGTGCCTGGCCCAAGCCGCTTATTTCTGGATGAGGTAATCGGTCGAGGCGAGCACCAGCGTGACCCCGATCTGCACCCGCCGCAACCGGTCTGCCGTGGTGGAGGTGGCGGTGATCACCACCGATTCCATCGCGCCGCGAATGGTGTCGCGCACGCCCTGGCTAAGCTGGCGGCCGGTCAGCAACAGATCGAGCCGGTCGAGCAGCGCGGTGCTATCCTGAGCCAGCCCGATCTCGGTCGCAAAATCGAGGCTGAGGTCGGCCACCGGAGTGCGCCCGCCGGTCACCGCACGTTCGAGGAAATTGATGTAGCCTGCCACCGAGGTTTCGTTGACGAGCTGAAACTCGGGCGCGAGCAGGCCGCGGTTGGCAATCTCGGTATTGGTCGGGAAATAGCCGGGGCGGAAGAAATTGAACACAGATGGCGAGCGCAGCGGGCTCTGCCCCAGCGCCGTGGCCGCATCACTGAGATCGCCGATCTGCCAGTTGCCGCTGTTCGAGCGCGCGTTGAAGGTGCGGGCGAGCTGCGCGAGACGCAGCACCGGCTCGCGCAGCTTGCCGAAATTGGGATTGGTGACCCCCGCCGGATCGAGCGACTCCTCATCAAGCAGGATCGCCTTGAACACCGCTTCCAGATCGCCGCGGCGGCCCTGTCCGTTATCCGCGAACTTTTCGGCGACGCGCTGGACATAGGCCGGCGAGGGATTGCTCGTCACCAAGCGCTGGATCATCTGCTTGGCAAAGAAGGGGCCGACATTGGGGTGATTGAAAAGGTGATCGAGTGCGAGCTTCAGGCTCTGGGTCGCATCGGTGTTGGCCGGGATGGTGAGCCCGAGGAAGCTCTTTGCCTCGGGCGCGTGGAACCCGGTGGCGCGCGGCGGCTGCCAGCGCGCCGGGTTGCTTGTCATCGGCCGGCGCACATATTCGGCATCGGGGATCCGCCGCGTGCCACCGACTTCTGTGGTGTAGGTGATCCCGGCCAGATCGAAATCATAGCCGGTGAACACCCGCGCCAGCCCGCTTACATCGGCGCTGGTAAAGGTTTCGACCGGATTGCCATTCGACAGCTTGAGCGTGCCGTCGGGGTTGAGTTCGAACAGCCCGATGGTGAACAGCTGCATCACCTCGCGCGCGTAGTTCTCGTCCGGCACGCGGCCGGTGGCAGCATCGGCCTTGCGATTGCCGCGGGTGTTGAGGAACACCCCCATCGCAGGGTTGAGCGTGATGTCTTGCAACAGATCGCGGAAGTTGCCGAAGGCGTGGCGATTGAGGGTGTCCCAATACTCGCCGATCGCCGGGCTCGGCCAGGTCAGATTGATTGCAGACAGCGAGACAACGAAAAATTCCGACAACGCAAACGCCACCCGCTTGCGGACGCCGCTTCCGCCCGAAAGCAGCTGCGACCAGATCATGTAATTGCCGGTTGTCCCGCTGTTGTAATGGCGGCTGGTATTGACCTGATCATAGCCGCGGCTGGCGAAGAATTCGCGCGCGGTCTGATCATTGTTGGTGGCCATCTGGCGATCGAGCCAGCGCTCATAACCCTCGCTGGACAACTCGGCGATCGCGCCAGTCGAGGCGGAGAGCGAGGCCTGAAGGAGGAACCGCGCCGCCTGCAGTTTGTCGACCGTCTGGGCAGGAGAGGTGCCGAGGCCGCCCGTGCCCGGCACCGCGGGGACACCGCTGCCGCAAGCGGCGACCGCAAGCGCCAGCGCTCCGGCAGCGGCCGGTTTGGCCGAGGTGGTTATTCCGCTCGTTCCGGCAGAGGGGGTATCGGGCTGTGCCGCGGACGGCACGGGAACAAGCTGAGCGTCTTCCTGCTGCATGCCTTCGTGCTCTTCGCCTGGACGATACATCGCGACCCCCTCAGCAGGTATACGCGCGTAGGCTATAGAACCCTTCGCTAATTTGCATTTAATTTTGCAGCAGCCTTTTGTGCGGTGATGTCACGCGGACCCGCGGAGGCGAATGGTCCGGGCGAGGCGGCAAGTTGGCACAGCATGCTCGCCACAGCGCCATTGATCGGTGCAGCGGGATGGCTACAGCATCACGCCATGCCTTCGCCCTTCATCATGCTCCAGCACCTTGTCCCGCAGCACGCGCTCACCAAGCTGGCCGGAGCCTTGGCCGCAAGCGAGCGACCGTGGCTGCGCGACCAGCTGATCCGCCGCTTCGCTGCTGCCTACGACGTCGACATGAGCGAGGCCGCGCGCGGGATTGGCGCCTTTACGAGCTTCAACGACTTCTTTACCCGCGAATTGAAGCCCGGCACACGGGATCTGGCGGACGCGGGCGCGTTTATCCTTAGCCCCGCCGATGGCGCGGTCAGCCAGCTCGGCACGATCAGCGACGGGCGGATCTTTCAGGCCAAGGGGCGCGATTTCTCCGCTGCCGAGATCCTTGGCCACGGAGCCGAAGCCGCTGCGCGGTTCGAGGGCGGGCAGTTCATCACGATCTACCTCAGCCCGAAGGACTATCACCGCGTCCACATGCCCGCCACGGGCGTGCTGCAATCGACCGCTTATATTCCCGGCGACCTGTTCTCGGTGAACCAACAGACCGCCGAGGGTGTCGACCGCCTGTTCGCGCGCAATGAGCGGCTCTCCTGCCTGTTCGACGGCCCAGACGGCAGCTTTGCCAGCGTCATGGTGGGGGCGATGATCGTCGCCGGGATCGATACCGTCTGGCCGCACTGCTTCGAAGGTCATGGCCACGACGTGGTGCGCGAGGACTTCGCCGGTGCCGCAGTCAGTTTGTCTGCCGGCGCGGAGATGGGACGGTTCTACCTCGGTTCTACCGTGGTGCTTCTGTTCGAGCCCGGACGCGTGGAGTGGCTCGAAGAGCTCAAGGCCGGCGATCCGGTGCGGATGGGTCAGGCGATCGGACGGCGGCAATAGACCGCCCGGTTCACGCACAAATCTGACACGTCGACGCCGAGCCAAACGCAAAAACCGCCCGGCAGCAAGGCTGCGGGCGTTGTTTAATCAGACTGTGCTGGGTTTTCGGTTGGTTGCGGGAGTTGGATTTGAACCAACGACCTTCAGGTTATGAGCCTGACGAGCTACCGGACTGCTCCATCCCGCGATAAACCGTTGTTTGGCGTTCCTCGCTCGTGCGACCTACGGTCGCGTCGCTGCGGGCGGCCAGTTGGCCTTGCGGATCTCATGGATCCGTTTGACCTGCTCTTCTGAAATTATCTCAGAAGAGACGCGTCTCTTGAGCCGAAGCGTAAAGACGCCAATAGGGCCGCCCTTGCGGGACAGCCCTGTTGACTATGTGAATGGGTTATTTCCCGCATACCCACCAGCTACAATGCCTGGCGACGACCTACTCTTCCATACCTTAAGGCATAGTACCATCGGCGCTGTCTGGTTTCACGGCCGAGTTCGAGATGGGATCGGGTGGGGCACAGACGCTATGGTCACCAAGCAATGAAGCTGGTGGGTTGCGGGTTTTAAATCGATGCGCACTCACTTGGGTGAGTGGTAAAGGGCGTATCTGGCTGGAGACATTCTCCACCGCACAACGTGCTTACCCATAGGGCAGGCCTGTCGTTGACAGTGCGAATTCTCAACCGCGATATGAACTATTAGGACCGGTTAGCTCCATACATTACTGCACTTCCACACCCGGCCTATCAACGTGATGGTCTATCACGGTTCAAAGATACCTAATCTCAAGGGAGGCTTCCCGCTTAGATGCTTTCAGCGGTTATCCCGTCCATACATAGCTACCCTGCGGCACTCTTGGCAGAATGACAGGTACACCAGAGGTATGTTCACCCCGGTCCTCTCGTACTAGGGGCAACTCCTTTCAAGTATCGACGCCCACGGCAGATAGGGACCAAACTGTCTCGCGACGTTCTGAACCCAGCTCACGTACCACTTTAATTGGCGAACAGCCAAACCCTTGGGACCTGCTCCAGCCCCAGGATGTGATGAGCCGACATCGAGGTGCCAAACGATTCCGTCGATATGAGCTCTTGGGAATCATCAGCCTGTTATCCCCGGCGTACCTTTTATCCGTTGAGCGATGGCCCTTCCACGAGGGACCACCGGATCACTATGACCGACTTTCGTCTCTGCTCGACTCGTCAGTCTCGCAGTCAGGCAGGCTTATGCCATTGCACTCTAACAGACGGTTTCCAACCGTCCTGAGCCTACCATCGCGCGCCTCCGTTACTCTTTAGGAGGCGACCGCCCCAGTCAAACTACCCGCCACAGAGGGTCCCTACACCGGATAACGGTGCGAGGTTAGATATCAGAAAACAGCAGGGTGGTATTTCACCTATGGCTCCACGACAGCTGGCGCCGTCGCTTCAAAGCCTCCCACCTATGCTACACAACTCTTTCCTAATACCACTCTGAAGCTGCAGTAAAGGTGCACGGGGTCTTTCCGTCTAACCGCGGGTACTCCGCATCTTCACGGAGAATTCAATTTCGCTGAGCATATCCTGGAGACAGTGGGGAAGTCGTTACGCCATTCGTGCAGGTCGGAACTTACCCGACAAGGAATTTCGCTACCTTAGGACCGTTATAGTTACGGCCGCCGTTTACTGGGGCTTCAATTCGGAGCTTGCACTCCTCCTCTTAACCTTCCAGCACCGGGCAGGCGTCAGACCCTATACGTCGTCTTGAAGCCGACTTAGCAGAGTCCTGTGTTTTTGATAAACAGTCGCTACCCCCTGGCCTGTGCCCCCCACCAAAAGTTGCCTTAAGATGGGGCCTCCTTCTTCCGAAGGTACGGAGGCAATTTGCCGAGTTCCTTCAGGATACTTCTCTCAAGCGCCTTGGTATACTCTACCTGACCACCTGTGTCGGTTTCGGGTACGGTCTATATGGAGGGGCTATTTCCTGGAACCGCTTGGCTGCATGACCAATCCAATAAGGCCACACAACTTCCACGATCCGTCACACACCTCCAGGCCCACGAATATTAACGTGGTTCCCATCGACTACCCCCTTCGGGCTCGTCTTAGGGGCCGGCTCACCCTACGTTGATTAGCATTGCGTAGGAACCCTTGGTCTTTCGGCGACAGGGCATCTAACCCTGTTTGTCGCTACTCATGTCAGCATTCGCACTTCCGATACGTCCACGGTCGGTTACC